>Ga0207671_10000781_pt1 | contig 40354 bp, 29 predicted proteins | sample KBSC24metaG_FD_184352 | JGI IMG/M metagenome (GOLD analysis project Ga0207671, IMG submission 184352) | Corn rhizosphere microbial communities from Kellogg Biological Station, Michigan, USA - KBS C2-4 metaG (SPAdes) (version 2) | ecosystem: Host-associated > Plants > Roots > Rhizosphere > Soil...
TGGTTGCCGTCTTTTACCAGCGCCGCCGTTCCCGTGACGGTTGGCTCCATTACCCCATTGATCACCCCCAGCACGGCAGGGTACATAAGGATCATATAGCCGATGACAAAGGGACGCAGCAGTGGATAGACATCCACCGCCTCGGCGCGCGCTATGTGACGCCATACCCGCACCCCTATGAACCATAAAGCCCCGAATCCGGCAATGCCTTGTCCAATGCCGATCAATTCCCCGCTATGCGCCATCATGGTCGTATACACCTGCTGCAGGACTGCCTGCAGGCCGCCGATACTATCCGCCACACCATCGGCGGGGATATCAAGGATTTCCATAAAATTGTTTTAGCGTTTTAATGTCATTGATTGCCTTCTCCCGTTGCAGGACCTGTACCGAAGTTGCGTTGTTCAATTGTCTCACCGCCCGCAACTTCCCGTTGATCTCTCCATATACCCTGTCGATAGCGGCCAATCGTTGTGCACCGGACATTCGCAATACATCATCGGTGAGCACCATGGTCAGCTCGTCGATGGATTGAAGACTACGCTTGAACAGGGTAGAATAGATCCCATCTATGTACCCCAGCTCCGAGTCGGTAAAAAGTCCGCTGCCATGTGCCCGGCTGGAAGAAGCTTTGTATTCCCGGACCAGGTTATACTCCGCCTGTATTATTTCACCCACCCGGTAATAATTCTTTACCGCTGGACTGACGGCCAATAACCCATCCAGGAAAGCCTTATGCAGGTTGAACTGCCCCTGTGCGATTTTCTTTATCCGGGTGTAGCCCTGATCCAGTATCTTATAGCTGGTATACATATCCTGGAGGATGGCCTTCATATCCTGCAGCTTTTGAAAATCCAATACAAGCTGTTCGATGAGGTCTCCGGTGGATTGCGCACGGGAGACAATGGGATGAAGGCTGACTATGAATGTCAGTATGACTAAAATCTTTTTCAAAGCAGCTTTTTCAAAAATTCCACATTAGCCTTCTGTTGCTTCGACATGATCAACAGTTCATTCATTTGCTCCAGAAAGGTCATCCCATTTTCGTATCCTGCTCGAATATCCTGTTCCACCATATGGATCGTCTCTCTCCGCTCGGCATCCTTCATTTCCAACTCGTTACCTGTCGTCAGATCCTCCAGTTCCCGAAGATCAGATCGTATCTCCCGGATCAGATCCCGCAAGTAGGAGCTCAACCATTCAATTTCCTCTTGTGTAAGGGCAGTCTGCTGAACATAGTTATCAAGAGTCTCATTTACTCGCTCCACAAGGATTGCCACCAATGCATAGCTTGACATGAGCTCAGCACTATCTTTGAGCGCTGGTTTCACCAATCTTAGACCGTCCAGGAACTGCTTGTGTACTGCTAACTCCTCTCCAGTGATCATCTCGATGGAATCCTCCCCATCCTCCGCCTCCTGGTAACCCTCTCTCAATAGCTTTCTCAGCTCCTCCAGCGCTGCTATCTGCTTGTGGAGATATTTGATACGTGTCTTTTTCTGCTGCCACCATTCCGAGAAAGTCTGCCCATAGGCGACAAAGCCGGCGGAACACAGGCACGCCGTAATAAGGGCTGTAAAAATGATCGTTTGCATAAGATTAAGTTTTAATGAATGTTATACAATGTTTGGATCATCCGGATGTCCTGCTGATCCTTGCTTCGTTGCAGGCTCAGGAGAATATTTTCTTCCGTAAAGGCAAGTAGGTCCCTGCTGTTGCGATCCATTTGTTCTTCCAGCTGGTCAATTGCTTCCAGGCGACCGCCGTCTTCCATCTGCGTGAGATAAGCCGTGATCACAGTCGTCAATTGTCCTGTCTGTTGGATACTTCTGTCCAAAATGCCGCTATATATCGCTCCTATATGATCCAGCTCTTCCATACTGAAATGCGGGTCCTGCCGGATAGCCGTCCACGCCTTTTTGTACGCCGTCACCAATTGTGCCTGTTGTTCCGTGATGTCCTTTACCTTATGATACAGCGAGAGGGCGTTCTTTACCTGCCAGAGCTCCTGGTAATAGCCTTCAAACAGATCCTTTTGATGTTGCACCCAGTCGGCGATATCCGTCAACCGCTGTAATTGCATGGCATTTTCCAGGGCCTTCTGTACATTTTGCAGGGCGATGGTCTCCGTCTGAAGACGTTGGATGGCGAGGTCTGTGGCGACAACGACCTTCTTGATCCCGGCCTGTATAATATCCGCGATGGGAAATTGCGCCTGTACGCCCTGGAAAGGCATTAGGGCGGAAAAGAACAGCATCGCAGCCACCATCCACTTCACCGATCCATCCCGCAGAGCCGAAGCCAGGGCGGCAATACCCTTACGCAGGCCGCCGTATTTCCGGGCATATTCCTGTACCCTGATCTTTTCCTTTTCCTCCGTAGTAAAGGTGAGATACTGCTCCAGCGACAATTCCACCCGGTATGCCTTACTGCAATTAGATCCCAAAGAGATAAACACTTCCTTATATTTCCGTTGCGGGTCCTTTTGCTGATTCAGGGAGAGTACCAGTGCCTTATCTTTTTCGGAAAGCCCCAGCAATTGCTGCAGCTGTTCGAACTTATTACGGAACTTGCTCTGGTCCAGCAGTATCTTACAGTCTGTATTGTTGAGGATGGCCTGTTTTATGACGGGGCTCGAGATGATATCGTCCACCTCCTGCGTGACAACGATGGCTTCTCCATAGAATTTACGGACGGTCTTGAAAAGATATTTCAGGTATTCGCTCATACCCTGACGGGCGATGGCCTTCCATGCCTCTTCGATAAGTATGACTTTCCGTACTCCCTGCAGCTTACGCATCTTCCCGATAAACACCTCCATGATCACCAGCGTGACCACAGGGAACAGTACCGCGTGGTCCTTGATGGTATCCAGTTCGAAGACGATGAATCGTTGTTGCAACAGGTCGAGTTGCTCCCGGGCATTGAGCAGGAAGTCATACTCTCCTCCTTTGTAAAAAGGGCGTAGCACGTATAGGAAATTATCCATATCGAAATCCCTATTCTTTACCTTGTCTTCCGACAGGACCCTGGTAAACTCATCCCGCAGGAACTCGTAAAAGGTATTGAAGCAGGGAAAAAGGGACGGATGTTCCACCAGTTTGCCATAGTACAATTGGAGGGCGTTGGAGAGGGTTACTATCTCGCTGCGGGTAACGGTATCTCCTTCCATTTTCCAAAGAGCCAGGATCAATGCTTTGAGACTCTCCAGTTTTTCAATATCAGGCGCCTCCCCAAAGGATATCCAGAATGGGTTCAGCTGAAGAGGGGATGATGGTGTATACGTAAAATAATACCCCTCTGATAGTTCACACAAACCCTGGTAGCTATTGCCGATGTCGACGACGAGGATATGTGCACCCTGCTCATAGTAGCTTTGCAGGAGGAGGTTCATGGTGACGGATTTTCCACTGCCCGAGCCTCCGAATACGGCCTTGTTTCGGTTGCCGATCAATCCTGCCTGTAACGGCGCATCCGAAAGGTCTACCTGCAGGGGTCTGCCCGAAAGTCTGTCCCCCAGGCGGACGCCAGAAGCGCTGATACTGTCCTGGTAATTTGTCTCCTGTGGCAGCAGGCAAAGGGCATGGTCAGCCAGGATGTCGAAAGTTTCATAGGCGGGAAGGTCGGCGGCGTTACCGGGTATACCCGCATACCACAGTTGGGCCACATTCACTGTCTCCAGGTAGGGTGTCGCTCCCAGCCGGGCGATGGCCGAGGCAACCATATCACCCATAGGTCCCGCAGCATTTCTATCCTGCGCCCAGGACAGGATATTGAAATGGGCTTTGATCAGCTGCTTGCCGTCGGAAATGGACTCATTTAGCATTGCGTCGATAGCATCCCTGTTAAGCGCATTGACCCTGGAATGAGCCGACAAGGACTGCATCCGCTGACGGCGGGTTTCCAGTTTCTTACGCACCCCGGTTGAGTCTTCGATGAACAGGTATTGGTTGTAGATATGATTACAGGGTAGTAGCAGGCCCAGACGGGAAGCAAAAGCTATGGGAAAGTGGACTTGTTCCGTCGAATATGGCCCGTAATCCGCCATTGGGCTACACTGGGCAGGTAAATGTTCCGCGTCTGCTATGGAATGTATAAGACAGTGATTATTGCCTATGCGCATCCCGCCTTCAAAATGAATGTCGCGCGATTCCATGATCTTCTCTTTCGGCATGATGAGCTGACAATAGCGCTCGATATGACCTACACGCTGCCCGGTGCTGACAAGGTCCTCCGTCGTCAGGCGACGGCATTCCAACAGGCCGCTGTCCGTCAATATATGTATGAATTGATTGACCTCGTTGGTAAATTCTTCAGCGGCGCCGTCGGCGAGGGTATCCTGGGGAGTAAGATTCTTTTGTAATAATGCCCGGCCGGCGCTGGTCATTCTCCGCCGCGGTCGCCGGGTGATATGTATATAACAATTATGGTTCATCCACGGGCGCTCGTGGTGATATTGTTCGCTACTTCGGGAAAGAAAGCCGCTGTCATTTTCGAAGTCAGCCTCCCATTTTGTCTGCCAGTACCAATCCTGGATATGCACGATGGTGTTGGGAGATAGCACTTGCAGGGCTTTGATCCAGGCCTGGAAGAGCATATTTAATTGCTCAGCCGACAAAGTGAATATCTCCGGCTTGATAAAGGCAAATACAAGGGTGATCTCTCCCATTTCGGAGACGATACAGTCCGCGGCTACCTCCCAGATAGGCAGGCGGACCTGACAATTCCGTGTCATACGTTTATTTTTTTAATTGTAGATACTCCCGGCGGCTGCCAGATGTCAATGCTTTTGGAGATGCCCGTGCTCTTCGCCTCTTGCGCCAGCCATATATGCCATACCGCTGGCTCAGATGATACGTTGTCCCTATGCCTATGGCGCCAATGCCAAAGCAGAGAAACAAACAGAGATAACTATTAACGCCCGATATGTAAAGAATGGCAAAAAGCACCATGGAGGCAATCACAAATGCGCCTGCAAAAAGAATATACTGGCCCTTCAGCCCTTTGAATTCTACGGGCGAATTGACCCGCCGGTGTACTTTAAAAACTGTGTACATAATGCTCGATCTAAAGTCCAAAAAAGGCTTTCAGGACAGTGGCGACCACTACCAGGAATATGCAGGTGCCAAACCAGATCGCGATCTCGGTCGCCCTGTCTTCCCGATGATTTCTTGTAGCGATCCGCAAGGCTCCGATAAGACCCGTTATGGCGCCAATAGCATACATCAGCTGCACAGCCGTGTCGTAATAGCTACGCACCATGGTATTGGCCTGAGCCAGGCCATTGTTGCCGTCGGCTGTTTGGGCATAGAGACTGCCTTGCCACATTATAAATGCTGCCGAAAAAAGGAAAATAGTGTGGGATCGATACACGAATCGTCTCAACTCTCTGCGGTAATATAAAAGAAGGATCAATACATAATAACTCGTGGTTAATAGAAGGAGAACTCGGATAAATGAGCTCCAGCTTACATTGTGTAACATAAATTTAATGTTTGGTGTTACACAAATATGCGGTTACAGATGGGCGGTACACAAGCTCAAATGAGCTGTTTTTATGGCATCAGTCCTTTACCTTTCATATAATCGCTTCTGGCACGCTTTAGCGTACTTTCCGAAATATTTAAATAGCCGGCAAGTAAATTCAAAGGTACCCGTTGCAATAATTCAGGTTCTTTCTTTATCAACATCTCGTAGCGTTGCAACCGCTTCTGTCTCGCTAATCTGAATTTCATTTCTTCGCTATGTGCATAATAGCTTCTCAGGATAGCGATCTGATGTTTGTTGAATTCCGGATTAGTCCGGCAAATATCATCTAATGTCTTTAAGCTGAATCCAACGGCCTCGCAGTCCTCCAATGCTACAATATTCTCGAAGGATGGTTCTTGCTGAAAAAAACTATAGACGGAGATAAAGATATTTCCCTCCTTGAGCAGCCAGGATGTAACCTCTTTATCATCAAAGGTGAGGTGATAGATTCGAACCAATCCGGATAAAAGGAAATATATATGTGTATTGATCTCTCCTTCCCGGAGAAAAAAATCTTTCTTGGACCTTTTTATAAACTCGAGGGCTCCTAAGACACGCGCCTCTAATTCTGTGGACATTCGGCCGAAACCATTCAAATAATTTAGTAGTAGTTCCATTTGAGATAAGGTTTTCGGCAAAATACCTTCTTTTCTCAAATATTAGAGTTGATATTTGTCACAAAACATCACTCAACCCACCGGAAAACTAATCCCCTCCCCCTCCCAATACGTCACTGCCAGCCTGCGCTCCCCCATCAATATCCCAACTCCCTTAAAGCTGGTCTTCCCGCTGACAACCCATTCAAAAGAATAATGGGTGATCCTGGATTCTATCCGCAACGTACCGGTCACCGGCCCTCCCTTTTCTTCTATCCAACTCACATAATATTCGCCGGCTATTGGGTCCTTTCCCGGACTCACCTTCTTCCGCGCGATCTCATTCATGATCTTTTTGCTTTCGGTATGGGTGTTGGTCCATACCCCGTTGAGACACCCGTCTCCGATGATCTCGTACAGGACCATACCCCATAGCTGGGCCCCGCCGCCTTTCTTATTTTTCATGATAATTAAGCAGTATAGTTTGGTTTTCAAATATAAACATCAGTGGTAAGCACAGGCCGTATGGTAACGGGTAAGCATGGGAATACGTCTCGGGGAGCATATCTCCTCCGGCATGAGTTTTCTGTAATGGAATGGTGGAATAAAACCAGGCCGGCTCCCCGGTCTTTTCGACCGGTGGAGCTTCTGGCAGTTACAAACTAACTAATAGGAAGATTCTTACAGATAAGATTTACAACATATACTGCACGAGATGCGCAGTCCGCGATCAGGAGTAGGTCTGGGTCTCTCTCTAGATAGGTTTAATGATTCAATGGTATCGATTCGCGCAACCCCCATTACCGTGTGACGACGATCGTGTTATCCTGCATACGTACCACAAAATGCAGGTCCGGTAATTCAAGAATTTTCAGCAGCCTTTTTATCGGCAGGTCACGTTGGATATTACCAGCACCCAACGGACCGCTCTTTATATTGTCATCAAACAGTAAACGCATGTGATAGGACCGGGCCAGCTGCTCTAAGGCCGCCTTTGTATCCAGCCCTTCGAAATTGAAATACTCTTCTTTCAATGCCAGTACACTGTGGAGATCCATGTTCGGATCTATCTCTATTTCTCCTCCTTCACCGATGTTGGCGCCCTGGGAAGAACGTATTTGAGTGGAGTTCTTACCGCTGCGCACTCTCACCAGCCCTGACGCCACCGCCACTTTCGCATGTTTTTCGCTTGGATAATCCGACACAACAAAGTTGGTTCCAAGCACCTCTATCTCCTCCTTATGCGCCCTTACGATAAAGGGATGACGGCTATCAGGGGCTACATCAAAAAATGCCTCACCCGTCACTTCTACCACTCTTTTATCACCTGTGAAGGCGACGGGGTATTTTATAGAAGACCCCACATTCAATTTCACTTTGGTGCCATCGGACAACAGCAGCTTGAACCTGCTGCCATAGGGAACAGTTAATGTATTATAAACTTCAGAAGAGGTTTGGCCCGCCAAGGCATGTGTATACTGCAATAGTTTGCCGTCCTCTGCAACACTTGCCTGCATATTGCCCTGTTGGGCCACCACTCCGTCTTTCAATGAATCCAGGTATCGCGTAGCTCCATCTCCCAATGTCAACTTTACCGAACCGCTGTCTGGAGCTTTCCGGGCATAAAAAGGATCAATAGGTCCCCCGGTAGGAGTCATGGCTGATTTGTCCTCTTTACCGGGGGCCTTTAGAAGATAAGTGAGGATAAGACAGACCAGTACAACCGCTGCCGCCCCCCATAGGTAGGGCTTCAGACGGCGGATCGATGGCCTGTATAGCGGTACGGCTGAAGGATAAGGCTCTGAAGAAGGCTCATTTCCATGGACGCCGGCGTCGATCTTTTCCAGAAGAGCGGCTTTACTCATACCCATAAACACCTTTAAGTCATCAATGATGGATGCATCACTGGTGACCATTTGTACAAATACCTCATTCTGAGTAGACGCCGCGCGCCAACTATCCAGTTCTCCTCTTCCTTCTTCGGTAAGGTCCCTGCATACAAGGTTAACCAGTAATTTAGCTAAGCGCGTTTCATCCAGCATAATAGATTCCTTGGGTGGGAAGAGTCATGTAAATTTTCCATAATTATCCGTGACCTCCCATCAATAAAGACACAGGTCTTGATCAAAAACTTAAAAATCGGGGGAAGTTTTTTTAAAAAATTTTATCGCATCAGGTCCCGGAGAAGGATCACCAGCAGCAGGCCCTGCCAGCTGTCCGCCTTTAATGCATTAATTTTCATTTGATTAATGGCTTTTTCGCCATAAGTCCTTACCTGGTATTCCGAGAGTCCCATTTTGTCCGCTATTTCCAGGATCTTCTCGTTATTGAAGTATCGCCTGCAAATGATCTCCTGCTCCCGTGCGGGTAAGGTCTTGATCAGCCTTGCCAGCATGTCCCGCATCTCCGCCCGCACGACATTGTGTTCATGTTCAGCAGCCCATTTCTCTTCGACGGAAGTCAGCTCCTCCATTGCCGTCGGGTCGGCTAATGAAGCAGGAATCAGCTTCTTTCTCAGCACGTTATAACAGGAATTGCGTACGGCTCCGTACAGATAATGTTGAATATTTTTGACCCCGGCTAAAGAGTTCTCGTTTTTAAGTATGCGAATAAATACATCCGCCACCGCATCACTGGCCAGATCCTCATCGTCCAGCAGCGTGAATGCAAAGAATTGAAGACGTTCCCAATGCTCATCCAGCAAGGACCTCGGGTCCAAATTTTCATGGCTCATAAATGCAGTGAGGGAGTGACGCAGATAATCATGGAAATCTAAAATACTAAAAACCGTGGAGTATTTAGCAAAATTTTCCAAACTCGAAATTTACTTCGACCAAGACCAGGATCCATCCAGAGTGGATCATATTTGTGAGGGAACTTTATACAAACCTTATCTTATGGCGCGTCAACATTTACTGCTACATACCGCCTGCTATTACGGATTTCTTACCATATGCGTATTGAGCTTCCTGGCCATCTGTTGTGGGTTTCTGCTTTACCGCCTGTTGCTCAAGCCATTGGTCTTTGCCCTGGTACTGCTTGTCTCACTCCCGCTGATGATTAGTTCCTTTCGATCAGCTCCATACACTGGCTCGCCAGCAAAATAAAGAGAATGATTTGTTTGTCGGAGAATCGCATGCGGAGGAATTGTAGGGCTTTCCCCTTATGTTCCTTTACCGTATGGATAGAAATGCTCATATAGCTGGCGATTTCATCGTTCTTCATACCCTCCAAATAAGCCATCTTGAATACCATACGGCGCTTTTCGGGCAGTTTCTCGATCTCGGCATAGATCTCCTGCATAAGCTCTGCCTTGATCATTTGGTTGATGACAAGGTCCTGCCCTTTTTCCTCCTCGAGGTACATGAGCTCCTTACGGGATGATTCTTTTACCTGTACATGCCGGAGAAAGTTAAGACAGGCATTGCGGGTGGTGATATACAGGAATGCCTTAATATTCTGGGGGGTAGCAAAATCCGTGTGCTTTTGCCAAAGCTTGACGTAGGTGTCTTTTACAATGTCCTCTGCATCCGGCTGACTCCCGATGAGTTGGGACGCAAAATAGCAAAGGGGCCGGTAATGCATTTGAAAGAAGGTGGTAAATGCTGTTGGATCACCCTTTTGAAAGTCGATGATGATGTCCGGATTTATCTCAGGATGGCCCATGTGTAATCTCTATTTTAGCTACTTTATGATGATTGTTATCCGGAGTTCCCTTGTCGGAAACACCCGATTAATTGAGCAATTAGATTTTAGCGATTGACTAATAGGAAAGACAAGGTGACAAGGCTAAATAATCATCATGACAGGAACACAGCGCCTCGACTCTTACAATTTCATCAAGGAAGGCAATCGTATAATTTGTGTTCTCAGGCGGTAGTACCAAACTAATTAATTCTTACGGAAATAGCAAATAATTTGTCCTTTTTGAGTATTTCCCATTTTGATAGGATATGGGAAGCTTTTCAACCTATTTCCTACATTCGAAAGCCCCCTTCCCGGGTCTGAGAAAGGGGGGCTTGTGGGTGTAGGGGCGGTCAATAATTATTTACAGAGAACACGTTCAAAGGAGTTGGGCTTAATGGATCCGGGCTTCCGGAAATAACAATCGTATTGTTTTTATATAACGTATACGACCAGAAATAACTGGTCAAAGAATCACCTGTTGCCTGATCTCTTATCACGAATTCATACGATCCACCAACATTGGCGCCGGCATTGTATTTTTTGAAATCTGTGATACCCTGGTAGCCAATGGTAGGGAATTGCGTGTTATTCGGATCATCTCCCGCCAGGGTTATTGTCAAAGCCTTGCCGCCAATTGATAGGTTTACAAAGCGCGCTCCCACCGAACTGTCACCATAATAAGGAATATTATCATGCACTATCATTGTGTCGGCATGTGCGGTATCTCCAGACAAGAAAAAAGAGTAGATCCCACCCGATGACAAAGTAATATTGCCATTGAATATCTTAAATAGAGTATCAGTGCTAGGAACTACGAGGCATGGAACTGTTCCGGCCACTGGTGAATACAACTGAGAACTGCCATACCATACCTGGATCATAGAATTGCCGTTGGGATCGTTGTAATATCGCCCGCTCGTATCGGCTCCCAACTTTGGAACAATGGGATTAGAGGTAGCCATGGCATTGACAACGGTAATAGACGCAGGCGGCGGCACAACCTTGGCCTTCTGGCAAGACATTCCCTCGATCAGGAATACGGCCGGCAATACAATCATGACGATGACTGATAAAACTTTTCTCATTTGGAAAGTTAGTTATAAGAATTAAGATAAAAGCACTTGGCAGTAAGACAAGGTCTTCTGTTTATGGCAAGGACCCATACCATAAATTCTTCATCTTCAAGGCTTCGTCAATTGAATGGCTGGATGCAGGCTCTAATGGGAGAGCGGTTTAATGGGAATGAGGGAGATGGGCTCCCTGCAGTATAGAAACACTCAAGTAGGGAATTAGAACTATTCCGGGAATAAAAAAAGGCGGGACCCTCCGGTCCCGCCTCATATGATTTTTATTCTTAAACCTATTTCTTCTGCCAATTCCTCAATACCATCTCCACACGTCTGTTCTGCGCCATACCCTCCGACGTCTCATTCGAAGCTATCGGCCGGTGCGCGCCATATCCATGTGTTTCGAGCCGGTCCTCTGCAATACCCTGCGCAATCAGGTACTTCTTCACCGCCATGGCCCTTCTCACCGACAACGCCGCATTCCTTTCATCCGTACCCTCACTGTCCGTATGACCCTGGATCACCAGTTTCAACGTACTATCCGCTTTCAGTACCTCCACCACATGATCCAGCTCCTTTAGACAGTTCTTCTCCAGGTTGGCCTTGGCGCGTACAAAGAATATCCGGTTGGAAGCACGGCTTACACTCATCATCAGGTCCGCTCGTATGGGCGGGCATCCCGCATTGGCCGACGTCCCCTTTACCAACGGACACTTGTCGTCATCGTCATTCACGCCGTCCCCATCGCTGTCCGGGGCCGGGCAACCTTCGAAGTTCGGCGAGCCCTTGACACCGGGACATTTATCCTTATTGTTCGGTACCCCGTCTCCATCGCTGTCGGGACAACCCAGCAGCTGGATGGGACCCGCGCTATCGGGACATGCATCCTTCTCATCCACAACGCCATCACTGTCACGGTCATGCGTGATGATGATCTTTCTATATAAGGTGTCGGCCTTCTTCTCGTCTTCTTTTTTCTTCTTTTCCTTCTTCTTCTCCTCATCCTTCTTATGCTGGAAGATGGGTACGGTCAATCCCACATGCACATCCGCATGCTGTATACGGCTCTTTATCAGGTTGCTCATCACCGATCCGCTGCCCACGAACAAAGGACCTATCCGTACACCGGCGCCCCAGTTCAATTGCCCTTGTACATTATACGACACAGGCGAATAGATGCTAAACCACTTCTTCTCCAGTCGGGGCGTGATCGTAGCAGTAGTAATATAGTTCGGCGTCACCTGGTTGGTGTTCGCCACGGTATTGAAAAGGATGTCTGCGTTGATATACAGTTTTTTATAGACATGATAGTCCGCGTTCAAATGCAGGGCGGTCGGCAATTTGGCCTTTACCCTGGGAGAAGCGCCCTTGGCCACGAGCAGCCCGCTGTCTTGCAGGCGTGTGAAGTATTGGTTGACACTTTCGGTATCCGTCTTGTTCAGTTCGCTGGTATTATGACCATTGAGGTTCACCATATAGCTCTGCCCATTGGGGGAGTTATAAAAGTTGATAGACCCCAGGTCCGTCAGACTAAGGCCCAGTCGCATCTTATAGGAGTCGAATTCCGGCTTCCATTCATATACCAACCCCAGGTCCATGCCCCATCCGTTACCTGAATTTTTGGTAAGCGCATCACGTATGCTGCCGCCGGTACCGAGGTTATCCATATTGGGGGTATATCGCACATCGACAGCTCCCGTGAAATTGTTCACCTTATTGGTGGGGTCGATATTCAGGTTCATCTGGCCGGTGGAGATACTGCCATATGATATTCCTGAGATATACTTCCCCGTGACACCCGCCTTAAGCCGGTATTTATCGGTCTGCATCAGTATCCTCCCAAAGGAGAGACCCACCTCCGCAAAGGACATGGTCTTGAATTGAAGACTCCGGTTGATGATGTCCGTATTGTAATAGCTTGCATCCGCGTTGCCCATCAGCCGGAATAATGGATCGCCCAGGTTGAACAGGTTGCCGATGCTGCGTACACGAGTGGTGATCCCGACGGCATCCTTCCTGTCGATGTTGAACATGGCGGAAGGACCGAGTATATCCGTATTCAGGTATAGATATTTATAGCTCGTGTTGCTTGCCTTATAATAACCATTCCCTTCCGAAAGATGAGAGAATTTCAAGGTGAAGAGGTTCTTCTTATCCAGCTCGTAGGCATTGTTGCCCGCCAGACCGCTAAAGGAGAGGATATTTACATTTACCTTGTATTTGCTGCCCGCCAGCATGCCCGGGTTGAGAAGGATACTATTGACACCGGAATAATTGTCATAGCCATAGCCTACAAACGATTGTGGCAGCGCTGCCAGACATCCGACAAGACCCACTATGAGTAGGACTGTCTTTTTCCATTGACGCACAGATACATAGATCTTCAGTCTCGGTTTCATACGAACGGGGCTTGGTTTTAGAAAAGGATATGGATCCCCCTTTTTCAAGGGTTCTCTGAACTCTCTAAAACGGAAAAAGTCCCATTCTATTGTAATAGCAATGGGACAATTACGTCGTAAGCTTTCTGTGGATAACGTGCAGGAACGGACTGTCTGCCCTAATTCTCCGGCTTACCCAGCTTATCCACATCCACATCTTTGTTGACCTCCAGCTTCTCCACGCTGGTCTTGGCGCCAAAACCTCCGGCAATAATGGTATTGGGAAAAACATATCCATCCGGTGTCTTTTGATAGTCGCTAAAGTCTATATTGAAAGGTGCGTTGGGATCACGACGACCGCCACCACCGCCCATCATGGCGCCGCCCTTACGGCTCTCCCGGTCGATATAATAAGTTTGTGCATCGATGTAATAGGTTACTTCCTGGCCTGAAGGAAAGGTCACTTTGAGTTTGTAGCATTTCTTTCCACCCGATGCTGTGTCCGTGCCTTGGAGTTCCACTTTATTCCCCTTCGCAGCATAGTCCACAAAAGGTCCCGAAGGGTCCATCTGGGGTTGGGCTGCTTTTAACGCTTCATCCGGCATGGGAGCAAAGGTCCCGCCGCTCCGCGGGTTCGAGGTCCATCCCTTCGTGGGGGTGGCGATGATCACCACATTGCCCATCCCAAAGGATATTTCCTGGCGATAGAGTTTGCCCTTTACCTTCCAGGTTTTCGTGTCTATCTCCGTCCCATTGGCCATGACAGCCACCCCTTCCATATAGAGGGATTTCAGGGCCTGGAGCTTATCCTTACCCCCCATGGCATCGATGTGTTTGGCAATGATCTCGTCCGCCGTCTGGGCCTGTAGACGGACCCCAGCGGCTAAAAGTACAAAGGCAAGACAAACAATTCTTAAGTTGCTCATATAATAAGATTTATAGTCAGTCCAAGACGGAATTCATTCCGTCCGCCGAAGGCCATAATTAGATATCAATCCTGGGCGGACTAAATTTCATCAAAAGGACGGACAGGATTGATCAAAGATATTATTTCTTTAATTTCCCGTCCGGAATATATGCAGGAATTGGTCTTCTCAAAGAAAATAGCCCAATTCCTGCAAACCATTAACGTCTGTCCTTCGGACGAACCGCCTCCGGCGGTTCCGGAGGCAACATATATATAATTAAATCATTCGAATGATCCGGATCACAGGCCAGTTAGTAGACATTTTTGCTCAAAAGATATATCCCGCCGAGCTCGTCATAGAGGACGGTAAGATACGATCCATAACCCAGGTACCCGAAGCTCCCAGCCAATATATCCTTCCCGGCTTCATCGACGCCCATGTCCACATCGAAAGCTCCCTGCTCATCCCTTCCGAATTTGCCCGCCTGGCGGTTGTCCACGGCACCATCGGCACGGTCAGCGACCCCCACGAGATAGCCAATGTATGTGGTATGGATGGGGTAGAGTTTATGATCCGCAATGGAAAGACAGTCCCTTTTTATTTCAACTTTGGCGCACCCAGCTGCGTACCCGCCACCATCTTTGAGACGGCCGGCGCCACCCTATCGGTAGATAGTGTAAAAGAGCTGCTGCAAAAGCCCGAGATAAAATACCTCAGCGAGATGATGAACTTTCCCGGTGTGCTGCATAAAGACCCGGAAGTGATGGCAAAGATCGCCGCTGCCCATCAATTGAACAAGCCGGTGGACGGTCACGCACCCGGGCTGCGGGGTGAACAGGCCCAGGCATACATCAATGCGGGCATCAGCACCGACCATGAATGTTTTACAGCCGCCGAAGCCCTGGACAAGCTGCACTATGGCATGAAGATCCTCATCCGGGAAGGCAGCGCCGCCCGCAATTTCGAGGCCCTTGTGGATCTTCTCCACGACCACTCCGACAACATCATGCTTTGCAGCGACGACAAACACCCCGACAGCCTGCTGCTGGGACATATCAACCAGCTCTGCGCCCGCGCCATCGCCAAAGGCATTCCCCTGTTCAATGTATTGAAAGCCGCCTGTCTCAACCCAGTGGAACATTACAAGTTGGATTCCGGTCTGCTCCGCCCAGGCGATCCTGCCGACTGCATCATCGTAGAAGATCTCCAGCAGTTCAAAGTGCTCCAAACCTACATCAAAGGTCAGCTCGTGGCCGAAAATGGGGTATCCAGGATCGCTCCCACCGCAGCCGTCGTCCCTATCAATAATTTCAACGCCGAGCCGCATACCTCCGCCGACTTTGCCTACCCCCTCGATAAATGGGGCGAGCAGGAGAATGTGGAGCAGGTCTACATCATCGAAGCCCTGGATGGCCAGCTGATCACCAACAAGCTGATCGTCCCCGTGGCCGACACCCGACCCGCCAATGGCTATCTCCAAAGCAATCCGGAAAAAGACATCCTTAAAATAGTGGTGGTCAATAGATATACCGCTGCCCCCGTTGCTAAGTCTTTCATCAAAAGCTTCGGCCTCCAGCGTGGCGCCATCGCCTCCTCGGTGGCCCACGACAGTCATAACATCGTGGCCGTGGGCGTAGATGACGAAAGCATCTGCCGGGCAGTGAACCTGGTCATTGCCCAACAGGGCGGCCTTTCCTGCACCGACCCCATTACCCATACGGAGCTGGTTCTCTCCCTCCCCGTGGCAGGCCTCATGAGCGCAGACGACGGATATGCTGTCGCTGAGGCTTATACGGCTATTGACCAGATGGCAAAGGGGCTGGGGTCATCACTTAGGGCGCCTTTCATGACACTGGCTTTTATGGCCTTATTGGTAATCCCACATTTGAAGCTGGGGGACCTAGGGTTGTTTGATGGGGATAGGTTCAAATTATTATAGGTATTTTCATGATGCCCCTAGTACTGGATAAGACATTTCTTGTTTTTATAGAGGCAAACCAAACTTTGGAGGTAAGAAGGACCTTTTACCAAGCAGACCTAAAAAATGCCTGTACATTTCTATCCATATAAACCCTTAGAACTATTAGAGCGATATATAACGAAGGAAGATGGAAGTCCGCTGTATGGGGAGATCGATATCTATAGGAAATTATATAGCGATCTTGACAAGAGTGAAAAAGAATGGCATATATGGCATGACCTGAGACTCCCCTTTCATACCAGCAACGTAAATCCATATCGCAAAACAAGCGCACAACTCGATTTCCTGATACTATGTGAAGAAGGTATATTGGTCCTTGAAGTCAAGGGCGGCCCTATATCACTGAAGGACAATACCTTTTACTATGGTAATAACCACGAGACAGAGATGGGTCAAGACCCATTCAGACAGGCCGAAGGCTATAAACACACAATAAAAGATCATATCTTGCATACAAGCACCAAGTGCCTGTTATGCCAAGCGGTCGCCCTTCCTCACTGTTATACCGAGTTCAATTCAAGGATCATCGAGAATGAAGTGTTATGGACTCAGGCCACTAGCGGTCAATATGACAACTCATTGGAGGTTTTTATCCTTTCCGTTTTTAGGCATACTCGTAATAAACACAAAAGATTCCATCGCAGTTTTCCACAGCTTTCAACCAGGGGCATCAATGAGGTCCGAAGGGTCTTAAGCCCCATTGTCCATGATCTGAACCAGTACTACAATCCCGATACCACAGAATGGCTTAACATCAGCAACCTGGATATATTGGAAAGCCTGGGTAAGAATGACAGGATAATGATACATGGTTGCCCTGGCACAGGTAAGACAACCCTGGCCAAGGCATTCATCGACCGGCAGCTTACTAAACGGGGGCTTTATCTTTGCTGGAACAACCTACTCATGCACAAGATGAGACATGATCTGCAGTTGCGCGGAGTCCTCAAGACATGTGAGGTCAATACCTTTTCCCGGTTCTTATTGGACCTTGACCCTACTCTCAGTCCACAGGACTTGATACAACAGGACGAGCAGGGGTTCTATGATCTGGTAAGGTCGGTCATAGCCCGATCGAAGCAGACGGGCAAGATGATACAATATGATTATCTCGTCCTGGATGAGGGCCAGGATATATTGGATAGAGGGGTAGATATTGTGATCAATGAACTCCTGGGAGGGAACAGTAATGGCTTGAATGACGGCAGGGTCCTCTTCTTATATGATATCGATCAAAGCTATTCGGCTGGAGGACGCGACGTGACAGAGATAGCGGATCTCATATCCATATATTTCGCCCATTTTAGATTGAACGAGATAAGGAGGAGCGCACAATACCCTGAGATCAGGAATGTTGCCGAGCTGGCGATAAAAGATCCCTCGGCACTCAGCGCCGGGCTGTTCAGTGCTGGTCCTTATCAACGGATCAAGATCCATTACTTCGACTCTTTAGAGGCAATAAAGGATTACCTGGTCAGGAATATTCTAAGGTCCATACGAGATGATGAAAGCTCCCTCAAAGGGAATGATTGTGTAGTGCTTATCGAATCAATATTACTAGGATCTCGCTATGGCGCTGAGCCGGGCATGTATTTCCACCTAGAGATAAAGGACGTCGAAGAGTTGACAGAAAAGAATATAGGGGATACAAGCAACAAATTGAGGTTCACTTCGATATTGAAATATAAAGGCCTTGAGAAAAGCAATGTCATACTGATAGTACGCAACCCTAGCCACATCAATAAATATGAACTGTTCATAGGGGTTACAAGGGCTATTTCAAACCTTGAGATCCTAGTAATAAATAAATGAAGGATCAGTATCAACAACATATCATCCAACAGGCACGGGCCTTCATATCCCAGAAAGGTCCGCATTTCGATAAGGTTTTCGATAGACTGATCAACCCTGACAAATCCAGGTTCAGGAACCTTCTTATCTATGTGGACCACCTTTTAGACATCTCGATCCACGAAGGAGGTGCGGGTTTGGGATATTTCCATCTCCACTTCCCAAGTTTCGATGAGCCTCATGATATCATCCTGGAATACATTTGCATAAAGTTCTTCTTATTGAATGCTAGAGCACAAGAAGAGAATGGGCATGAACCTACTTATTTACGAGGGCTGATAGAAATGATGGACAGGGAGATCTCCCGTGAGACATATCTTAGCTCAGAAGCAAAAAAGAAAGATCTAAAGCTGATCGTCGAGCGTAAGAAGCAACTGAAAACATTAAAAAAAGCCCTTCTTGGACTACAAGCATTGGACCTGGATGCATTTAAGCTGGAGTATAGGCCCACCTGCCTTATCAACGTATTACTCAAGGATAAGAAGGAATTATTGGACACCTGCTCCCCGACCCCCTATTTCATGGATGTAGATGACTTCCTGGGAACAGACCTCCTAAAACCTATCTCCTACGTCCTATTGAATGATAAGCTCAATAGGGATGAGCTCGACCACTTGGTCAAAGGTGGATACAAGGACATTCTAGAGAATATAAGACATGTCATCCTTTTTAATTCCGACGGCAGGTCGACAAATAGGCTTTTCAATCACGCAGACCTGACCAAAATGAATAACGAAGGTCTCGATATAAACACCCTTATCATCCTAAGTTTTGACCGGAAGCCATTTAGACTGGACAGTTTGATCTCTCACCTCAACAATATCACTACCAGGTTTCTCGAAAGATTGCCTGACCTCGAGACTAGGGCTTATACTATCACGCCTTTCGAAATATACGATCTGCTGGATAAGCAAGCCCCCTTCCTCGCGAAAGTGGAGTTCCTGGGGCAAGAGAGCCTACTATGGCAAAGCTTTCAGGAAAGGATCAACGAGTATGAAGACCTGTACGAGCTCATCTCTATAAAGATGAGGAACATTTATTCTTTGTGCTGCAACGACCTTTATAAGACGACCCTTCTGGATGATATATTTTCCATTCTCATCCCATCGAAGACCTTATCCCCGGAGACCAAGGAAAGACTGACGGGATTAAGCAAAGAGGATCTGCACGATCTAAAGGACCTGCTGTCCAATGTCCTCGAGCAGGTACAAGAGCACAGGTTGATAGAAAAAGTGGCTGATCATATACATGGTGAAAGGTGCACGATGGTATTGCCGTACCTCGTCTTCAAATGTCCCAAACTATTGGATCAGATCAAAGGCCGGCTGAAAGGTCGATCTCATCTCAAATTCATTGAATGGAAGGACTTGGACCCGGAATATATGGGGAGGGTCATAATAGTGGATTATCGAGATCCTGGCAGATACCCGTTCGACATCTATCCGAACATCTTCGAGTACAGCTCCTATAATGCCAAAAACATAAGGGCCTTGTTCCTCACTATGTTCTTTAAGTACAATTATGGATATGCCATGTTCGAATATCACCGTATATTATATAAGAAGGTCCTTTCCCATCCAATCCGGAGCGCCCATTTCAAATGGTCTGACCTGGTCAGTAATATAGGGAAGGATAAGCCCGACAGCTCTTTATCCTATTTATGGGATTTGAACAACAGCTATACAGGCCATACTGATCGCGATCTCGTCGTCGTAACAATGGCAACAGGCTCAAAGAAGAGCTTTTTCCCTTCCCAACTTTTCGTGGCTAAATACGATGAGGATCATCTCTTCCCAATAAAGGCCGGGGATATCAAGGAGCAGCAGGATAATAAGAAAATGTTCATACAACCGCTGGATGAGCTATACGAAGGATTGAACCTCTTTGAGACAACTGTCGATGAAGAGTCGGAGATCAAACAACTAAAAAAAGAACTGGGTTTGCTGGATCACGATCCCGAAGCCGGCCTATGGAAGGTGCTACTCAAACGGAAGGCCGAGAAGGAAGGGGAAAAAGAGATATATCTTGCTCTCCAGCACTCCCTTACCAGATCACAGCTACCCTTTGTCAGAGAAGGCTATTTCATAGATCACTGGCTGCAGCCCAAGAGTGATCTGCTCATCCCACGATCCAAAAGGGTATTTAGGTCCGTGTGCACCTATCTAGGTCTCCCGGAAGTATACTTCCGGGTAATGTTAAAGAAAAGAGCGCGAGAAAGATTGGCCAGCAGGAAAAGTAATGCTCAAATGGACCAGTTGATCGCTGTCCTTGTAAGCATGGGCATGTTCGATACTGCGCAACCAGACCTTACATTCGATAACATCTTTATTACCAATTTCGACCTTGAGGACATCGGGTTCGACGCGGGCACTGTTAAGAAGGAACTCTACGCCCTCGTGGACCTTTGTAAGAGCAATCTTGCCCTTAAAGAGATCATAAGTATAGAACTCAGATCATCATGATAATAGAAAAAAGGAATGGGCTAGAACAATTTGTTCGCCAACAGACCATCGGCCCGGCCATCATGGGCCATCGATTTATCGACATACAAGAAGGTTCGCCAGATCACGCCAGAGAGGTGTTGAACAATACCCCTGGTGCGCTGTACAGTACTGGCATCCTGTTCCCGGTGGACGGCAGTCAGAGTGCTGTTATCGAGTCCGACACAAATGTTGTAACAGAGGATATGGAGAGTGATGATGTTGCTGGTTCACAGGAGAATGTTACGGATAAGGATATCACCGAGGATGATATCGTCAGCATCAATCAGATGTATCCCAATACAATGGGAATGACCATTTGCCTGGACAACAAGATGAGTAATGTGAATGAGATCAGGATAACGCTGGAGGCGCGCCATTATACAAAGATCGAAAGGAAGGACCTCGGGGGTCGATATGGTGTTCTACTGGAGCAGGACCTCGCTACTTTCAAGTCCTTTATTGATTCCTTGGGTCCTGAAGAATTGATCCGCCAAAGGCTTATCATCCATGAGCTCAATGATATCGCAGTCCTTACCTTTTCCTCGATGAGCCCCGATGAGACTGGTCCTTTAAAGAGAAAGCTGAGAGATCTGGAGAAGGATAGGGCAAGGATACTTGGCTCTGAAAGAGAAGGGCAGAATCTGAGCGGTTATAAGGAGTTCCTTTTCCATGAGCTCCGTTACAAAGTCGCTGAGAGGGTCGAACAGGTAAGATTGGCCGGCAAGATCAGAGACATCGAGTCCATCGAATGCAGTATTGCCCACTTGACTGATCTTATCGGTATCTTTGAGAGTCGTGGATATGGGTTATGGAAATGCAAAGTATATAAAGCTGACATCAAGGTCCCCACTGCCCTACCTACTGAGATAAAAGGTAAGGTCGTCATCGACCATCGGCAGCATCCGAAAGAATTAAAGGATGCCATTAAGGTTGAGCTCGACAAGGACACTCATGCATCTCTTTCTGTAAATCTTCAATTCAGCAAGAATACAAGAAAGAAAAAGGACGATCTTCACTTGAAGGTACAGGTCCTCAACACCTCTACCGTCTTTAAGGTCCCAGAAGGCGATGCAAGGTATTATTCCGCATTCAATGAGCTGGTGAATCAGCGATCCTTCTTTGGGGTAAGGCTCTCTGTCCAAAGTGAACACATAATCCCCTATAAGGAGCTCGAGGTCTCGGCAGGTAAGACCGTATTCGATGAAGAAGAGGTGACAGCAACCTTATACAGGCAATTCAAGGACTATGCCATTGGACACGGCACATCTGTCAAATGGGATGGAATAAAGAAATTGGTCGAGACGGAATATATCCCTTCTTTCGATACACCAGGTGTGGACCCTACCCCTCGCCGGAAGGACAAGTCAGTCGAAAAAGATGGGACCTATGTGCCCGCAAAGGTCTTCGGCGATGCATGGTTCATGCAATTCAAGGCCTTGTCGACCTTGTCGGATATCGACGACACCGGTACCATCCAAGGATTGAATGACTTTGTAGATGCTTATTCCGATTGGATCGACCGGAAGAGAGCTCAGTATGTGTCCGGCAAGTTCGACTTAATAGCCAAACAAGAGCTAGATAAATGCTGGCAAGATATGGAGAGGATGCGCTCCAATATTGATAAACTACTCGCCGGCAGGAATAACGCAAGCAATCTTCTTTGCTTCCGTCTAATGAACACCGCCATGTTCATGCAATTATGGCACTCGATCAATGTAAAGAATGAGAAGATCGGCACTTATTTGTCCGATGGCTTTACAGCCTTTGACGAGTCGTTCTACAAAGGTAGTGATGACGAGCTTTTTGGGAAAGGGGTTCCCGCAGCATGGCGGCCCTTCCAGCTTGCCTTCATTCTCCTGAACCTTGATGGCATCTTCCAGCGTGACGATGATCCTTCATGGGACAAACGTAATAATTTGGTGGATCTGGTCTGGTTCCCAACCGGGGGTGGCAAGACGGAGGCATACCTGGGTATTATCGCACTTACGATACTCCATCGTAGACGGACCTTCCAAGCGCGCGGGGGTGGTACCGCAGTCTTGATGAGATATACACTCAGGTTACTGACGCTGCAGCAATTCCAGCGCGCCACCTTGCTCATAATGGCCTTGGAGCTGTTAAGGAGATGGCGTATGTATGATCTCGGTACAGAACCTATTTATATCGGTCTCTGGGTAGGTCAGGGCAGTCTACCCAATACTTTGGAGGAACTTGAAAAGGAATACAAAGACATCCAGACCTCGCAGAATAAAGGGCAGCACACATCGTCCTCCAAGATTCCATTTACAAAATGTCCCTGGTGTGGCCATGAATTGCGTCCTATCTCCATCGAGAAGGTGACGGAGAAGAAAAAGACCTATGATTACAACAGAGTGTACCTGAGATGTTCCCGACCCGACTATAAATGCTCTTTCAGCGTCCCGATCCGTCAAAAATTGCAAAGACCTGACCATGGTCCGATACCCGTAAGTCTTTGTGACGAGGAAATCTTTCAACATCCTCCCGCCTTATTGTTTGGCACAGTAGACAAGTTCGCACAACTAGCCCACAAAGTGTCTGAAGACCCTGATAGCCGGCATAAGGACTCCCGCAGGATCTTCGGAGTAGGGGATTGGGAGTCAGGTAAATTGCCGAAAGGGGGGCATTACCTATCCCCTGATCTCATCATCCAGGATGAGCTACATCTCCTACTCGGTCCTCTGGGCTCTTCTGTCGCACTTTTCGAATCTGCCATCGATCAATTATGCACAAGGGAGCAGAATGGGAGACCGTTGCGCCCAAAAGTGATCTCATCGACCGCCACTACCAGGAATACAGGATTACAGATCATGGCCTTGTTCGACAGGGAGCTGAATTTGTTTCCCAAACCGGGTATCGAGTGCGACGATTCTTTCTATGCATTCTATGAACGTGAGACCCCTACATCTGACGGTAGTCACCCTATTTATCTGTCCAAACGCAGATATATCGGTATACTACCCACCGGGCGTACGCAAATGTGGATGCAGATGAGACTGTCTGCCATACTTATGGTTCACCGTGCTATATTCGAGTCCGCCGGGTTAGGTAAGGATGGCTTTCCCCTCATTACCCCTTATCAGGATGATCTGGTTAAGACCATGGATAATTATCATACCATGCTTACATATTTCAACAGTTTGAAAGAAGTAGGCAAGACCGAGTCGCAGATCGATACCTATATCATCAAAGAGATCAGGAAAGTGTTCAATATGGTATTACGACCTGGCAAGATGATGCACGCCCTATACACTTACTCATTGACTAGCGGGGAATTGACAGGGCGGCTATCGGGCGAAGAGGTCAAAAAGGAACTGGACAAGGTTTCTTTGAAATGGCTGCCAGGGGATAGGTTCGTCCATTTGAATGATAAAGGAGAGAGGCGCAATGGCACCGCGCTACCTGATATAGTCGTGGCTACCAATATGATCTCTGTAGGTATAGACATATCCCGTTTCAATACCATCATCATAAACTCCATGCCTAGGAATTTGGCGGAATATATTCAGGCTAGCAGCCGCGTGGCTAGGGATACTTATGGGCTTGTATTCACGGTCCATCATCCATTCAGGGCTAGGGATATATCCCATTATGAGAAGTTCATAGAATTCCACGAAAAGATGTATAGCTATGTTGAGCCTATATCTATAACTCCATTTACAAAAAAAGCTGTTTCCAGGTATTTAAGCCTATACTTAGCGACGATGCTCCGCCATCGTACGGTCTTTGTCCCAAGGGGATCGGCCGGAAGCATATCAGATATGTCAGAGCAACAAATAGATCATCTATTACAACAGCTGGTCGCTTATTTTTCTATAAGGGAGGAACGGCTGAGCTCAATACCTAATATTGACCCACTGATCAAGCATCTTCTTCTAAAAGAGAATGTAAAAGACATCGAACATAAATTAGCACAAGCTTTGCGGTCCTGGAAAGAGCTATCCGACAGGATCAGGATTGAGGGAAGACCCCTTGTCTTTACCTCGAAGAGACCACCCCAAGAGCAATTATATGTGGATATCGATGAGTATGAGGCTAACATCCATAGTCCGGACTGGCAGGTACCGCAATCCTTACGGGTCATCGAGCCGGAGGCCGTAATAAAGATAAAATCAAAATGATCATGAGTATATACTCCACCAATCAATATAATCAAGGTATAAGCAGGAATAAATTACTTTCCTCGACATCCGGTGTCGGGTCTGTCATTACCACAAAGGGGGGCTATTATATATTGATATCCGATGTCAATGAATGGAAGTTCATGGCCTCTGCCAAGAGACAGATCTCTACTGTGCGTGATGAGTTCCAACCATCGGAATGGTATGAAAAGGCCAAGGGACGTATGAAGAGCCTGGGTCTTTCGACAGTGGATGATCCCCGGTTCGTCTCATTCCTTAAACAGGAAAAGGAATTGGACAATCTACTATGCTTGATCGAGATCCCACATCTGTCCTTGAATGACCATTTCAATACTGTGAATGTCCGTGACAACCCCATTATCAAGCAACTTAAGGACAACGGCGTGCCGGCCACCGCCGAGGACTTCATGGTATTCGGCACCCATTTCCCAAAATGGTTCAGAAATCGCAAAGGAGAGTTGCAATTGTACAGCGAATGGCGCAACAGATGGTTAAAGAAGAACATAAAGATGAAGTTCTTCGCACCTCCACGTGACGCAAGCGATCCTATGCTGGGTCAGAACAAGCAACCATTGCCCCCGCTGAGAACAAAAGATATTGATGGCGTCGAAGAGTTTATCCCGCTGTACTATGAATTGACCCAGGTCAATCTATCGCTCATCTGTCCAAATGGGCATCTATCGGATGTCCCATGGAGTAGGTTCTTGAGTTGGAAGTCTGAACGAGCTGCGAGGATGGATAAAGGCGACGGGTTGTTGAGCTACGATCATTGCTGCCCTAATCCTAAACTGAAATGGTCGGAGAATACCACACGCTCGGAAGGGTATGCAAGCATCTATATTGAATGCGAACATTGTGGTAAGAAAGAGAACCTGGAAGGTATTAATAACCTAGCCCCATACTGTCAGGGAGAGAAACCTTGGCAAATGGATGTTGACAGTAACGATCATTCCATTCCCAGGGACCCTCAATGCAAGGACATCTATGGCGGACCAAGGAAGATGCAGGTGGCGCTTGTCACAGGGAATAATATGTATTTTGCCAATGGGTTCTCCAGTCTGTTCATTCCCCAGTTCCTTATAGACGGCTTAGACCCACGACTGGCCGCCATATTAGAGGCCTATGAGAAGAAATATCAGAGATATCTTGAGTTTGCTCCGAATGCCACCAAAGAGAGCTTCCTGGTGACGATGATGACGCCTGAGAAACTATCCAATGATGGATACGATCTGAATGGGATACCCAATGCCTATGATACGTTGAAAGCTCGCTTCACAGTTGAAGGAGCGACAGTGGTCATCGAGGACAGCCATGAACATTATCGATGGCAGGAATATCAGTGTTTTCTGAATAATCAACACTCACCCGAAGGGCTCAAGGACCTCTCTTTCTGTGACATAGAACTCCCCTCAGACCTGTCTCCCTATTTTACAAAGATCCAACAGATCGAGGAACTAAAGATTTGTCATGTACAACTGGACTTCACAAGGGTTAGTCCAGTTGAAAGAGTGATCAGAGGGAATGAGGTGATGAACAACACCAATGGACAGAACATCTTTGCTTCTGATAGGTCCGAGGTATTCGTACTGCCGGCCAATGAGACTTATGGCGAAGGTCTATTCTTTGGACTAAACGAAACGGCGATCACAGAATGGCATGACCAAAATAAAGATGTATTATCTACCAAGTTAAACGGGCTTATTGGGGCCTATGCGGAGGGATCTCAAGGAGCAGGTTCTAGAAGGAAGATCACCAGTGATGGGTTCCAAGGCGCCAAATTCCTATTGATACACACTTTCTCACACATCCTCATGCGCGAACTTGAGTTCTCGTGCGGATATCCTACTGCTAGTTTAAAGGAAAGGTTATTCGTATCCCCACGAATGTCCGGCGTGCTGATCTATACTGCGGAGGGGTCCGAAGGTAGTATGGGAGGATTAGTATGGCAAGGCCGGCCTGATAAAATAGAGCAACTCCTTAGGAGTGCTCTCGAAAGGGCATTGGATTGTTCCTCCGACCCTCTTTGTTGGGAGTCTGACGGACAAGGGCTTTTTAATCTCAACTTGGCCGCTTGCTTCTCTTGTTCTTTGGTATCTGAGACTACTTGTGAGGAATGGAACCTTGGGCTTGATAGGAAGGTATTGGTGGACGCAGTTCTCGGGTTCTTTCGAGCATTTCATTAACCCTTTTTACAAAACAGCTAATTTGATCGATTCAATAAATTTATAATCAATTGATTACGAACAATAGCTAGAGAAATCAACCTATAACCCACCCCTGATCCATTGTCACTTTATCCTAATTTCCTAGCTTAGTCAATATGACAACCTACATACGTGATGGAAGAGCACCCATCCCGAAGACTGAAAGTACTTCTAGGCTCATGAGTTCCATCAAAGCCAAAGACACTAAGCCCGAAATCCTGCTTCGTAAAGCGCTGTGGCAAGAAGGTCTAAGAGGCTATCGATTACACCCCAAACAACTACCAGGAAGACCTGATATTGCTTTCAGTAAGAACAAAATAGCTGTCTTTATCAATGGCTGTTTCTGGCATAGATGTCCTACTTGCGATCTACCATTACCCAAGTCGAACACCGCATTCTGGGAAAACAAGTTCAATGCTAACATTAATAGGGACGTGAAAAAGATAAATGCACTTAAGGCTATTGGATGGACCTCGATCACTGTCTGGGAATGCGAGATACATTCCACCCCCACTGGACCAGTCGCCCGAATAAAAAGTTTATTGAACGGAATGTTTGAAGGTGTTAAAGATCGACCCCTATTAAGATAAGAGGAACAGGCGGAACTCCTCTTCCTTGCCTGGCAAGATCATAAAGCGCGGCCTCATAATAGCCAGGCCCCGACGACATCATTTTTTGCATCGATTTCATTGGCAATATCTCAATCCCAATATCAATGGTATTGCCAACAAAAAATGCTAAATGCTTTACAAACAGGTCATATGCAATAAAACTATATTTTCCAAATTGTACTTCGACGGCTATCCTTTTTTTAACAAAGTCCGTTTGATTATAAGACCTTATCGGTTCTTTTTTTTCATTAATAATAGCTAGTCTTTGTTCGTCAGATGAAAGGTTCATTGTTTTTAGGATAAGCTCGTAATCGTCAGTGACCCAATAGTGGGTTAACTTTTGACTCCACCCATGTTTTGCGAACTCTTCTTTAAGTGTGCTATTGATATCTCTTGGACTATACAAGAGTTCGCCAAGCATGGTCTTTTCCTTACTTACCTTTGTCTTATGCTTGGAAATATCAACCGAGCCAATAATATGTGTGATCTCCTTCCAAATTGCTTTGTGATGATATTGGATCCACTCAAAACCGTTCAAATGAGAATGCATTGCTCCTATCTTCATTTTCAAACTTCTTTTAGGAACGTTTGGATCTAAGCACGCGCTTTCGTTCTTCTCAACTTAAATATCTCTCCGCTCATGGTCAAATTGAAATAAGTGCCTACCAAGACCCCAATGAATATATCAACATTCTTCTCGATCAGCTTATTGCGTTTAGGCTTCTTCACTTTTCCATCATTCTCGATATTCTCTTTTTCAATTTGGAATTCCTCTTTAATAAATCCTCTGATCGTATGCGCAAGCTCGCTATCATTATTCTTAAAGAATGCCTTTAACTTACCAACATGAACTGTTAATTTATCGATCAGATCGATGGGGCTCATCTTCTTTCTATCAGCATTTGTCCAATTCTGCTGTAGTTCTTGTTCATTCACAGAATGAATAAATTCGCCAAGATCATTGAACAGACCCGCAAAAGTTGCATTTTGATCAATACCCGTGATCTGCAATGCTTTTACCAATAACTCATGATCTAACTCCTTTTTCTTGATATCCTTAGAAGTACCATAGAAAAAGCCGATCCTCCATGTTGTTGTCATTTTCTCTTTGTCATGATGGTTCTTTAGTTCAAAGCGAACACCACTCCCAAAGCGAAGCTCTTTTATGGCCAGCCAGAATGACCTGTTCCAAGGATATTTAGAACCTTCATTGTCTGGGGTATGCGATGTGGCCATTTCCTCGCTCAATTTCAATCTTTCTTTTGGCACATCCTTAGGAGCTAGAAGCTTCTCTACAGGTATCTCCAACATACTTTGAGCAATGTAAAAGGTCAGTAGAGGTGGAACGGCATTACCCACCATCTTGATCTTATTGGGATAGGTCTTGCCAAATAACTGATAGCTTATGGGGAATGATTGTAAACAGGCGCGCTCTCGTACCGTAAGCCTTCTTAGGTTGCCCTTAAGGTCCCTAATGACAATACTTTCCCTTGATACCCTTGTGCAAAGGGCGGTCACCGTACGCGAAGGCCGGTCTTGTTTATCAGGAAAGCTCATGAGGTTGTATACAGGGTGATGGACCTTAGCATCCTGATTGATCCTTGCCTCCTCCCATGAAAGGTTTGGTTCCCGAATATGATCCGTAAGCATTTCCTCATTGAGTTGGATATCATATAAAGGATCAACATATGGTCCATGAGACAGCGCTTTGATCACATCCCCCAAGGTCGTCCGCTTGGTCATTTTAGCATATTGATCCATTAGGTCGAAAGGGAACCTTCCCGCGATCATACGTTTACGATCTTGAGGAACACCAAAATCAGAGGAATTGTATACCCTAATATCCCCCCCTTCAAAAAGATCTTTGAATCGAACTAATTTTCCCTTCCCTTTTAACTCCTTCTCAATGATCTTGGCCACTCGTGGCACATTCTCCATTGCCCAATATTTTGGTTGTATATGCTTGACAACCTCAAGGAATTTGATAATATCTATCATGCCATCCTTGATATCTCCTTTCCCTCCTCTGTTCGCTAAAGAGAATTGTGTACATGGCGGGCTACCCACTACAAAATCTATCCCCTTCTTGTCAGGAAGATCAGTAAGAAGCAAGGCTCGAATATCAGTTTCTGAATGCTCCGATCCAAAGTTCTTATTATGCGTATCATTGGCATCCTTCCACCATTCGTAAGACGCTTTAACAGGTATTCCTGCCATCTTAAACCCAAGTGTCCACCCCCCTATTCCGCTATAAAGGTCTATTGCTGCCATATTAATACATTTTATACTGATAAAAAATCTAAATAACTTAGCAAATTATAAGTTGAGAGGCCCCGTTCAAATTTTACTTATTAACAATCGGTGCATATCTTGATTTTTTTGATAATCACTTTAGCCTCTCTTTCCCGATGCCAATGAGTATCAATGGGCAGGGATCACCGACGCCTTGATCTAGTCGCTTGATCAACTTTGACATATGTGTGGTTGCAGCTCCAAATTTAGAACCACATATTAGACTGGCAATATCTCTGATGGCCTTGTTGCGTGTGTGTTGTTCGATCGCATTCTTTATTCTTTCCTTTGCTATGTCGGAAAAAGAGATCTTGCCAAGCAGCGTATCCATATCTAAAGACCCCAAAGAGTCTAGGAATCGCTCATACACATGTATCAATTCTGCTTGCAAGCTCACTCCTCGAGTAATGATCACCCCGATGCTTAGTTCTCCCATTTGATGCACTTTCCTAAAATTCTCCAAGTCCCTATCGTAAAAAGGGTCCCTTATTGTTCCATTCGATCTCCAAACCAATGCTTCCACGAGCAAAGGTCTTATAATGGTCCACTTCATGACTTTTCGAGGGAAGCACCTTCCCCTCGACGTGGAGTGCACTGGTAATGATCTTTTTGTCCCATCCCTCTTTATTCAAGAGCTTTGCAAGTGACTGAGTGATCGAGCTTAAACCACCCCCTCCTTTGATAATATCCTCTTGCGGTACCCAAAAATTTTCAAGGATCCTGCCTAATTCATCTCGGGCATCACTGAAATGGTCCTTGATGATAGAGTCGGCAAATCTTGTAAAGTATATCTCGTACCCAGGCAGAGGGAAAGCATCGTTATTGCTGTAGTAGGCCATTAATTATCAAGGATTTAGTTTAAAAGATGGCACCAAAGATACGTGCATCCGAGGAAAGGTTCAAAACACACCCCTATACACCACCGGCTCAGGCTGGCAAAAATGCCAATAGCTTCCTCGCTGGATGAACAGCTTCCTGGTAGTACTTGCCTCAAATACCCGGTAAAGATAAAAGCTCGATGTATGTTGTTCAGCAAAGGCCATTTCATTGGCCGTTATAAAGATGGGAGACTCCTTTGACAGTTTTGTCGTCTTAACCTCGATATATCGATCTGTACCATCTTCGTTCTTGGAAAGTATATCGTATCCTAAGCCGTCGCCTGTTTCAAGAGACGCCCATACGATCTTGCTTATTAGATCTTCTTTTCCCGCCTGAGCTAACCGCCATTTTTCGAACTTCAATACCCATTCCTCTCCTTCCGTACCCAATACTCGGTTGCGCTGTTCCTTTTCGAGATAGTTGACCTTTATTGGATTGAAAGTTCGAACCCTATTTTGCTTCTCTAAAGGTTGAGGCGGATCCTCCAAACAATTGGCAAGATCATCATCGTTTATGAGACGGTCAGGGATCGCTTCATCAGCAAAATGTTCGAACAATCTGGTCATTTTGGCTTGATGCTCGTTCAAATACTTTATTACATGATCTTGCAACAGCTGCTGGTAATTGTCTCGACCCTTGTATCCTTTTATGTATGGTTGGCCCATATCCATTAGCACTGCGCTAATATTCTGATGTTTGAACTCTATTGAGCCATTGCTGCGATGTTCTAGCTTTGGAAGAAGCTCCCTTCGGTGCGCTGCTTTATTGAAAGGCTGATGCAGCAGCTCAAGCTCCAGCATGTCAAAATAATCCGCTACGATGAGCGATACTTCGTGATTGGACCAGTCTTCGGACATTCGCTAATATAAAAAAATATTCTCACTCCATCACCCCCCACTCCCCCGCCTGAAAATCTACACTCCCATTCGTAGCCGACACGGCCCACTTATAATAAGTATATGCCGTAGTATTCCCAGTCTTAAATATCCTGGTTTGATTCCTCCCCTCAAATACCTGCCCGCTTCGGGTATCCACTACCGTCCACACACTCCCATCATTGGAGCCCAGCAGCTGCCAGTCCTTGGGGTCCCTGTCCGGTGCATCATTCCCCGATGTGACCATATAGCAAGACAGCGTATGCGCCGAAGGGAAGGCCAGCTGCATCTCCAATCCCGCAGGGAATCCTCCCAGAAAGAACTTCGTATTATAATCATTGTCCACCAGCCGGGAAGACCCCTCGGCCGCCCCCGCGCCGCCGCTGTTCTCCTTCGTCACGGAAAGGGTTCCCTGACCCGTAAAGTCCGTCAGGTTCTTATACGTCACCCCGGGGAAATCTGACTTTGCCTGCGTCAGCTGCGCCGTCCAGTCATTCCCATTCTCATCCTTATTGCCAAAGGCATTCAACGCCAGCTGCTTCAGATCATACCCCGCCGCACCGCTCCAAAAGTGGACAAATTCGCCGAAATTCATACCCCGGGTATATTCTGGGATAGGGTAGCTGCCGTTCGATACCGTATGCCGGGGAAAGTTCTGCGCCAGCAGGGTAAAGAACTTATTCAGGGTTGCTGTCTTATCAAATCCCGTATACAGCGGAAAGAACCAATCTCTGAACCAATGCGTGCCGCTACGGGGATAATCATCCGTCGCCGGGTTCTTCATTCCATACCAGCGTGTCGCATCGTTCCCGCGGCCCAATCCCAGATACACGTCGTATTGATAGATCTCCATCCACTTGCTGTCATGCCATATGCCAAAGGCGGGGGAATTATGCACCCCTTTGGACGCCCCCTCCACGATATGTCCAATCTCATGTGTAGTCAGGTCGATGTCATTCCCGGTCCCGCTGGTCCAGGCATTGGGGTCCGAAGAGCCCACGTCGATGACGTTACGAAGATCATGACTCGTATCGAAATAGGTGGACGGATGTCCTCCGCTGTACTTCCCCGCATGAAAGATGGCCCATAGCTTTGAGTCGCTGCCAAATGTCCCATACGTAGCCTTGGTATAGTTCCAGGCCTGTGCTAAATAAGTATTGGGCCAGGTGATAGAGGTATTGACATCCTTGTCGAAATATACCGCCACGCTGGTGTCATAAAATTTACGCTGCAACAGCTGGTTGTGCTCAAACCAATGTTCCTGCCAGGTGCTGGGAGGAGCAGACGTCGTATGCGTGGTATTGGAGTCCGCCTTTGGCGGGGAGGCTTGTCCGCCCGTTTTTTTCGAACACGCCGCAATAGTAAGAATAAAAACAATAGAGAGACAGCAGGAGTTTCTCATACATCAGTTGTTTGTCAGGTTTAATGATATATGAATGTAACTCCGTATATACCTCTCCGTTGTCAACGGATATCAAATGGAATGTTAATGGACTTTAAAAGGGGACAGGAACTGCTTTGTCAGCTGCCGCACCGTAGCCTTGCATTCATTGACATACACCGATATTTCGGATTGTTGAGAAGGCACCTTGATGACCAGTTCGTTGTCTGTTTTCCATTTTGCCTTGAGCAGGCCTGGTCCGTCTTTATCCGCATCCACCTCCAGCGTACAAACCCAAAGCTTGAATTTTACTATATCCGCCTGTTCCACGATGACATAATGATCGAATACAGCGCCGGTGGGATGGACGACGATCCGGGCACGGACGCCGTCGGGGCGCTTTATACAGAAGTTTCTCATAAATCAGCGGGTTTGATCTATGAATTTACCTCCCGTGACGCCTTCCCTTTGTCAATGGAAATTAAACAGATTGTTAACAGATCTTAAACGACTGAAGCCTTACATCGTAGGATGCTGCTCCACCAGGGTCCAGCGCTGCAGATCACCCTCTTTCTTTGTTTGGAGGACGATGCTGCTATTCGTCTCCCCACCTGGATCAGATGGGGTCAGGTAAAGATCCGATCCTTTCAATCGTACATAATACTGGTTGCCACCCGCCGCAATGACTTCATACTGTTGTACCTTGTCGTTACCCATCGGCTGCTCTTCCATTGCTACACCCGCCCTGACCTCTCCATGCAGGGGTTGCAGGGTCTTGCCGGAAAAAAGGTTCTTCAGCATATAGCTTCCCTCTGCCGCAGGCTTGAACTCCCAGGTGACACATTTCCAGTTCACGGGCGAATATGCGACGATAGGTGTGCCATTGGCGCTATTGGCATCCTTGATCCGGACATACATTCCGGTGTGTACGTTCTTTAGAGCAAAGTCTCCTTTGATCACGGGCGTTTGCGCCTTCCCCAACTGCCCCAGTGACAAGGCCGTCAGTACAAAGATCAGTCTATTCATACGTCCTTTTATCTCGATCTGGTATAAAGGTTAAATATAGGGATATCGACACATAAGGACGCGCTAAATCTCCAGTATATCTTGTTGTTGCTGTCATTGCTGGGCAGCTCGCTGTTGAAGTTGATCTTCCTCAAATTGGGCCCCAACTGTGCTCCAAAATTCACCGACAGCGGGCTCTTGGGTATGCCAATCGATAAAAAGGCGCCCGGTGACAATATGTTCTTCAGCTCGATAGTTGGTATTTGAGAGGTCGTATCGTTCTTGAATCGGAAGGCAGCAATGGCGCCAACATCCAATACAGACACGAATAGGGAAGTAGACCATTCATGTTTACCAGTACCCCAGAAGAGAAGCTGATGTCCCCAGCTGACAGCAGCGCCTACCGGAGCCGTGACGCCAAATGAATTGAAGGCGGTCTTGTCTACCAGTCCGTCGATGCTCTCATGACCAACAAAAAGCCCCGTATAGGCATTTATGGAGATATTGAATGGAGATTCCCGTTTTATTCTTGCCGATCCCGAAGGAAGAGCCGCCGCCTCGATGGCTGCTTCCACATCGTCGCTGGTCTTTGCCGTGGCGATGGCTGCCATAAAACTGCCGTATTTTACAAGATTTGACCGGGTATCTTTCACTGGAGCGAAAGTAGTGTCCGCAACAAGTGCCGCCGCCCTGGCATCCTTACGCTGCTGATCGTCCTTACTAAGGGATTTGGTCTTTTCCACCTGCGCGTCGGCGGTTTTCACGGCATCCTCGTACGGCTTACTAACCACCGTATTATAGATGGCTACCGCATTGTTGATGGCCGAAGAATAGTTCTTTCGGTTTATATCCACCACCAGCGCCGAGGCCGAACGCGCCACTGAAAAATAAGGGGCCAGCTGCTTGGGCAGGTCCGCTAAAAATTTTGACTTGTCAGCCAGCGGCAGCTTCCCAACCTCGGTCACATATTCGAAATAATCCTCAAAGGCATCGAAGTATTTTTTATAAAGCTCGATAGCCATCGAGTCATTGGCCGGCCTGGAATAGGCCTTTATCATCCTGTTGAGATTGTCCGTCTTTTCGGCCAGCCGCATAACATACAGCTTATACTGATTGAACATATCGAGCTTTGTGATGATATCCGGCGCCGCCTTGTCAAGCCAGTCCACCAACGTGGTATTGTCGAAGGGCACTTTGTTGTATCGGGCAATCGCCATCTGGTATACCAGTCCAAGATATATCTGAAAGGCTTTTCGGTTATCCACCAACTGACGCATATACTTGATATTTACCCAATAGCTGCTGTCCGTGGAAGAAGTATCCCGCAATGATGCGCTCAACAATTGCAAGGTTTGTATGGAGCCTGCGAAATTTTTATTCTTGAGACCGTCCAGGAATTCCAATGGATAGTTTGCCAGTATATCCCCCGGATGTACCTGCTTCTGCAGGGAGGAGGCCAGATAACATCCTGAGTTCAGGGCTGCCTCTAATTCTCTATGGGCGTCGAAAAAATCCTGATGGTTTTTAATGATAGAGGGCAGATTATCCGCCAGGCTTTGTATATCGTCCTTGAAAGCCTCTCGCAAATTTTGAATGTACTGATCATAATTGTATATCTCATCACCGATGGCCCCCAATATGGTATATGTCTTTGGGAACACCGTTCTGATATCCGGGTATTTATCGAGTATCTCCTTGAACTTGGTGAAGAAGGCGATATTCAGCTCCTCCTTGGTCCTTTTAACCAGGAACTTGGCCAGGCCGTCCGCAAATTTTGTCACATCCAGCCCTCCAATAGAAGAGAGTGACAGGTTGGAGAAAATATCACCCGTGGATTCCGCGATATTTTCCTCGGGCACGAATAGTTTAGATATATAGTCTGGAGTAATAATGCCTTTCAGGAAAGGATTGTCCTTCACCGTCTCAACACCTTGGACAGAAGATTCAGGGTAATAGAATTTAATGATCTTTTTAAAGTCTTCCAGGGTCAGGCTGTCGGGGATGGTCAGCTTTAGGGCATCATACACCGCGCTGCCCGGTTGATAGACCGGCTTGGCGGGAGGTGTATCATTCTCATCATCGCCGTCGTCGTTCAATGGTACAGGCTGACCATGTGTGGTGTTGGCAGTCCCTTGCGGGGATGTCTTTTTTACCTGGAAGTTCACCGAGAAGGGAGGCGTCCTGACCCCAGGGTCTGTACAACCTATCTGGATATTAAAAGATTTTTTTAGGCTCAGGGATTTCCCCCCTACTGTCAGTACAAGGTCCTCATCCGTAGTAATGGGGTTGCTGACAAAAGACTCTTGGTTTAGTTCCAACGCCGAGCCATTCATGGTTTTTATATTGATGCGAATAGCTTTTTTCTGAGGATTGGATAGCCGTATCTTGAGCCCCGTCGACGAGGGCACTGGCAAAGGATAGGTACTATCAGCCACCGAAAACCGCTGTTCTTTCGTCCTCATGAAACCCCGGCAGTCGCCATCCACACCCAATGTGATGGTTTGCCCGTAACCTTGACTTACAAGGCACGCGATCATTAGCACAACCGTTAATTTTTTCAACATAGATCTATAATTTAAAGGAGTAATGACTAAAGGAATGAAGGTCGCTGGTAAATATATTGGTGAACTTTATGGCATAGGAAAAAACATCATTGCCGCCGATGATCATCCCCAACGGCGTGCCGCTGTTATGGTCCACAACAACAGCGCCCGAGTCACCGCCCGTTGTAGGCGCTTTGTTTTTACCGCTGGCAGGGTCTTTGAATGTAATGGTAAACACATCTTTTACGAGAAATTCATTTTTTCCCGGGTAGGTGATCCTGACATTGGCCTTGTGATGAAAGATCTTACCGCTTTTGTTTTGAGAAGCATGTCCAAAAAGATCTACATCGGTGCCGTTGAAGGAGTCGAAACTGTCCACCGCTCGGTGCTGGGTCTTGATGACGACCGTAGTATTGGCCGTTACAGGTGCGCTACAGGATGCAATGCCCACATCGATGCCGTTGTCAGGGCTAAAGAAGCCATCCTCTACCACAGCGATCACGGGTTTCTGCCCTGCGTTCACATCGACGATATCCTTTACCGTGATGGCTTTCGCCAGCTGATGGTCATCCTTCATCACATGCCAGCAGGAAAGGATAAAAGTCTTGTCACTGTCTGTCCTGGTGAGCAAGGCGCCTAATGTACCCTGGTTGTTTGGTAAATTTATATTGGCGATGCCTCCTCCCGCCATAGCGGCATGGGTGGTATTGGGTTTGGCAAGGGCATAGACGATGGAAAGACTTGGCATCGCCGGAAGACAGAAGGACAGTCCATATTTTGTTTGCAGATAGTTAAGGATCGCCTGTGTCTGGACCATTACTGATATGTGAGGGGGATTACCCTCCAACGCGACCACGACAATACCTTGTTCACTCCCTATTTTTTCTGTAAATGCATCGAGGGTCCGCTCCGCCAGGTCGGCAGCAGGAGTCGACGGCTTGGCAGGCGTCGCCATGGAATTGCCCAGTCCCACCGGTGGTGTCACCACATTGGTAGTGGCCAGACCAGGTATCTTCTTTTTCTCCTCCGGCTTGACACCCGTACTCCGCAGCGATACCAGCTTATTCAGCACGCCAAACCAGAAGGGTGCACCCAGGGACAGCATCAGCGCCGTGATCAATATCCCCCAGAAACTGGACTTCACAGGTGTCATATGCACCAGGAAATACAATATTTTCTCCCACCATGCATAGCTTTCTTTGCCGCTGATGGTAACGACCTTCTTATTCCCGTCCGTCAGTACATCTGTAATCACGTTGAATCGATCACCGGCCAGGTGATGGAGATATGCCTGGCAGGTATCCAGCCCGTCCTGGGCCTTGACCAGCAGGAGGGAATCCAGGAAGAATTGACGGGCAACATCATTCCATGCCCCCTTCAGACGGTTGAGACTATCGAGTGGTCCCGCGCTGTCCGCCCTGTCGGATGGGAATAAACGAAGGTTGACCAGCATGGCCTTCCAGAAATTGATGACTCTTTGCAGGGAGTCGGATTTTTTCCGGTCGATATCCACCAGGCTTTGACAGTCTTGTTGCACATATACATGCGTTTTATAGGCCTTTCCCGCCGAGTCCGCCAGATGATATGCCCTTGCGTCTTCCTTTTCCCCTATCTCATACGTCCCATCACTGGTCAGTGTGTCCATCCCCCAACCCAAACCCAGTATCAGGTTGGCATTGCTGATATCATTGGTGATCTTCGAATACCCCGAATCCAGCACCGCTTTCGGCCTTATAGAGTCTCTGCTGCCTTTGATAAAATCCTTATATCGGGAAGAGTCTTTCGTCAGTTCCACCCCCATCGTCACCAGCTGTGCCCGGGCCTCCTTGTCATTCGCCAATATCTTTGCAATGCGGATGCTATCCACGTTATAGGTCAGGGCGATCACAAAGCCCAGCCAGAAAAGTATCCTTGTAAATCTCTTTTTATACCAGCCCGTAGTCCGATCCATCGTCTCCTCGAACCATCGCATCAGCCCGGCCTTAAAGGCTTCGAAATCCTGGCACGCATCGTCCAGCAGTATACCGATATGTTTAAGGGTCTCCGGTTGAATATGAAGGCTGTTGACCTTGAGAGCAAAAGCCACCTGCTCGATCTTTGTCTTACCGATGCCTTTCTCCGCCAGCATATTGATCACCGTGAGAGCAAAGGTCTCTGCGGAAATATAGGAGGGATACGTGTGCTTGAATAGGCCCGGCTTTTCCGCCTCCGTACGGGATAAATATTTTATGGAAGGATATTCATAGAATTTCCCAGCTACGCTGGATTTGAATTCCGGCCGCTCCAGGAGGAAAAGGTTCTTCCAAAAGCTGGGCGGCTCGATCTCTGCAGCCTCATAATACCCGTCATTCAACATTCTCTCTATGGCCGTCCTCAGCATCAGCGCCCTGATCTGCATCCATCCCGACAGTATCTCCCCTACAATGCTCGTGAGCAGACTGTATAGCAGGTATATAACGACCAGCCCTATCACTACGCTGATAGCGATGTTGTCAAACATAGGTTATATTATTTTATGCTTCGATTTATATGGGGATACAGACATGCACAAGGTAGACTTGCATTACATAGTATACAACAGGAAAAACACCCTTTTTGCCCGCCGGTCGTTAGAGCCTGCCCATGCCGCCAGCCCCATCTTCCCAAACCCGCCGTTAGGAAGGGCCGGTGAGGAGATGAGCCTATTTATCGTACCTTGGCGCCTAATTCAACCTACTCCTAATGAATTGTATACGGACCAGGATCGTTCCCATCGTTCTTTTCGCCAGTCTGACCCTGTCCGGCTGTGCCGTACTCACCGACAGCCAGGTTAAGAACATCAATGCTTTTGCCGCCACCGCCAAAGGCTATTGCGCCTTCCCCAGCGCGGTACTCCGTCAGCGGGCCGACTTTCACCTGCACAGCGAACTCGTCGTGGCAAGCCAGTTCACCGACCCTGACGCCATCGACCATCGCCTGGACGCAGCCCGGAAGAATTATAACAGCGCCGTACAGATGTCCTCGAAATTCGACCTCTCCCTCCAGCTGATCCAGCAATACGCGGGTCTGCTCACAAAATTGAGCAGTGCACAGTATATAACGGATCTTAGCGCACCCACGGCCTCGCTGGGAGAAAACCTATCCAGCCTGGTGAACATCTACAATTCCAAGGTTAAGGACACCCTCCCCTCCGGCCTGGGCGCCAGCATCTCCAAGGTGGTGCTGCTGATAGGCAAGACCCTCACCCGGCATAAACAGACAGCCGCGCTAAAGGAGTTCGTGCTGGCGGCCGACACCCTCGTACAGGTGACGACCCGCAACCTCATCACCGTGCTGGATGGAGAAAGCTTTACGGATGCCAAAGGCAATACCTTCCCCTCCCTGCAGTCCCTGCTGGCTACGGAAAAGGATTTTTTTATGCAGAGCTATAGGCGGGTAGTCTTTGGCGACCATACCCGGATCAATTATGAGAGTATCAAATTTTATTACGATGAGCTCACCGCGTATGATAATACCGAGCTGGCACGACAGGCCATCGTACAGGCCGCTAAAGGTCTGGCAAAGGCGCATGCCCAGCTGGCCATAAATGTCCGGGAGAAAAAAGATCTCAAGGACATTATTGCCCAGACACAGCAGCTGATCACCGATGTGCAGTCCGTCGGTAATATTTTTGCCGGCCTCCCCAATCCCATCAAGCTACCCGAGTTCCATTAAACTATTAAATTTTATCTGATGAACACCGAGACCTTGAATGCACTGAAACAGGTCAATACCCTGATCGCCCAATTACAGGACTCCCTCAGGGACACCAATCTTACACCCCAGGAGAAGGGACTCATCCAGAAGGCCATCAACGATCAGATGGATATCCAGGATACGCTGATCCAGGACACGCTGCAAGCCATGGTGGATAAGATCAATGCCGCCAACACCGATCTCCAGGAC
>Ga0207671_10000782_pt1 | contig 40342 bp, 35 predicted proteins | sample KBSC24metaG_FD_184352 | JGI IMG/M metagenome (GOLD analysis project Ga0207671, IMG submission 184352) | Corn rhizosphere microbial communities from Kellogg Biological Station, Michigan, USA - KBS C2-4 metaG (SPAdes) (version 2) | ecosystem: Host-associated > Plants > Roots > Rhizosphere > Soil...
CGGAACAGACATCGGCATCGTCCACCCAAGCCGAGCCCGTGACCAGCCACGAACCCCGCCGTACCCGACAGCGAATTTTCGCCACCCACCGCGCGACCCGAAGGGCTCGCTCAACTGCTGAGCAGCTAATTCATGTTGGTGCGGGCCCATTTGCCGCTTGTAGACCTTCAGTCGGTTCACGGCTCCCTCCACAGCGCCGGAATTGTGTTCGAGAGTGAGGCCGTTGATGACGGCGTCGGGGTCGTGGCGGATGCCGTTGGCGAACGTCTTCAGGTGCGGCAGGTCGCTGGCCTCGACGTCGCCCAGCCAGGTTTCGATCTTGCTGCCTTCCAGTTCGGTGAGCATGTGGGCGAACCGCCCGGCGAACTCTGCTGTCGCCTCCAGGTGCGGGCAGGCGGCCTTGACCTGCTTGAGCTTCACCGCCTCGTCCTCGTCGAGGTTGTCGGGATGGGTCAGCAGCCACGTGGTGGCTTCGCCGACCTTCGGTGCCGTAGGACTGGCCGGCGGGGCGACGCCGACCTTGCGGAACGGCTTCATGTAGTCCCGCAACGTGTCGTAGGCGGCCGGGCAGCCCATCTCGTGGATCTCGGTCCATATCTGCTTGATGTTGGTGACCCCGGCGTTGAAGCGCTCGTGGATGTAGGGCTTGTACTCGTCCAGCACGCTGGACTTGCCGGTGCGCGTGGTGACGAGCAGTTCGTCCACGGTCTCAGCGTGGTAGTAGCGCGCGACGGTGCCCTTGGCCAGCCCTGTCGCGCGTTTGATCCGTCGGATACCCAGCCCGGCGGCCTTCAGCTCGTGGACCTCGGCGAAGGTGCGTCTGATCCGCTGGGCGATTACGGTGTCGTCGATGCGCCGAGCGGCGGCGGCCGCAGCCAGTTCCTCGGCTCCGGGCCGCTGTTCCCACGCCTGTTGCGCCTCCTGCACAGCGTCGTCGGCGGCCTGGCGCAGGCAGCTGTGATGCGCGGTGACGGTCTTCTTCACATGCTCGCCGAGGTTCGTCCACAAGTGGAAGCGGTCGGCGACCTGGATTGCCGCCGGTGCGCCGCGCCGGGCGCCGTCAGCATAGGCCCCACCGCGGTCGCGGCACACGACTTCTACGCCGGGGTGCGCTTCGAGCCAGGCTGCCAGGTCGTCTGCCTCACGTCCTTCGAACAGGTCGATCGGCCGGTGGTCTGCCATGTCCAGCAAGATCGTTCCGTAGATCCGGCCGCGCCGGACAGCGAAGTCGTCGACGCCGAGCGCCTGCACGGCGCCGATCGACGGGTCCGGAAGCGCCCGCACCGTGCGGATCAGCGTGTTCCGCCCGACCGGCAGCCCGAACACGGCGGCATGCGGGCCGCCGGCCGACCAGCCAGCATCAGCCCGAGCTGCGTGACCAGCTCGGCTGCCGGGGCGCCGCGGCGGGCGTAGCGAGACGTCAGGCCTTCGACTTGCTCGGCGAACGTGCGCACCGGGCACAACCCGTCACAGAAGAACCGGCGTACCGTCAGCTCCACGATCACCGGCTGCGCACTGATCGGCAGATCACTCAGACGCCGCCGGTAACGGCTATGGAACCGCTTCGACACCGCCCCGCATCGTGGACACATCGCCCTCGGACGCACAGCACGCGCGCCGAGCAACACGATCCCGTCGTGGCGTTCTATGCGTTCTATCTGCACGAACGCCAGGTGACGCAAGAGTAAATCAAGAGTCTGCGACGTCCATCGGCGTCATGCTGGCGGGCGTGCACCCTCCAGGGCCAGTTCGATCACGGAATGGATGCTGTAGGCGATCTCGGCTGGAGTCGTCAAGGGCTGAAGTATCGTCGGCAGAGTTGTTGTAGGTGGCTGCTTCGGCGGGCCGGGCGGGGGTGGTCTTCGGGTGGGTCGTACTGGCTGAGTCGGATGATGTTCGTGCCGGCAGCCGTGAGCACGTGTTGGACGTGGGTCTTGGCCAGGCCCTTGTAGCGGCAATGGCGCAGGCCGTGGGCGTGGACGGTCTCGGAGGCTGTGGCTTCGCAGCCGGCGCGGATCGCGTAGTGCCGTTGCCAGTCGGCGGTCTGCTGCTCGGCGCGGGCGCGTTTCTGGATCTCCTGCAGTGGCTGGGGCATCAGTAGCAGGTGCCGGCCAGGTTGCCGGTGCAGGTCTGGCGGTCTGTGCATTCACGGCAGGCTTTGCGGGGAAACAGGACGGAGATCGCGGGCTGGCCGTCGGTGCTGGTCGGTTTCCATGGCGGGCTGGTGACGTTGTTCGGGCAGGTGACGGAGCGGGTGGCCCAGTCGATGGTGAAGTCGGCCTTGGTGAAGCCGGGGTGCCGTGCGGCGTGGGGGTCGGCACGGACCGGCCCGATCAGCGCGATGCCGAACTGGTCGGCGCTGCGGTGGATCGTGGCCGGGGTGACGTAGGCGGCGTCGACGAAGTGCTCGACCGGATGCAGGCCTTGCGCCGCCAGCCCGACATGGATTCGATCGAGGGCGTCGATGTCCTGCTCGGGGGCGGGTTGGGTAACGACGTGCACGATGACGTTGGCGCCGACCTCGTCGCAGGTCCCAGTTTGTTGGTCGCGATATCCAATCCAGGCGCGCTGACCGGCAGCGGTGAGTTTTTGGCTGTATCGGGCCTCGACGTCGTGCGGGGTCACGATCTCCATCCCGGCCCACGGGACACGGGCGGTGGCCGGGTCAGGTCGGCCGTCGGCGCCGGCCGTCCCGGTGCTCCGTCTGGGCATGGTGCGCCGGCTCTGCCGGTCGGCGGTGTTCTTCGGCCCGCGCCAGGCCAAGGTGCCGTCGGCATCGATCCAGTACTGCTGGATCCACATCCGCCGCAGCACCTGCACCTGCGGCAGGTCACGAAGACGCGGCGGAGCATCTGGCTGGTAGACAGCCTCCAGCAGCCGCATCCCGTCGGCGCCGACCTGCAGCACATACTGCGCCAACTCCGCCTTGTCCTTGGGCAGCCGGTCATAGCGCGCCGCGCGGCCATAGCGCCGCCCCCATCCGGCGTCGATCATGCCGGCCAGCCACGACTCGCTGGCGATCGCTAACTCCTCGACTGCCGCCCGCAGCGTCTCTGTGACCAGCTCGGGCCGGTTCAACGTGCGCACCGCGGCCAGTACATGGGTCGAATCGGTACGGACCCGGCCTCGCGTATTGATCAGACCGGCGTCCACGAGCCTGTCGACCATCACCGCCAACAGCTGATCGGCCCGGTCGCCTTCGGCTATCCGGTCACGGAACTCCAAGAGCACCGAGTAGTCAAATCCCGGATCGCCCAGCTCCAGGCCCAAGCAGTATTTCCAGTCGATCCGGCACCGAACCGCCAAAGCAGCCTGCCGATCCGAGAGATTCTCAGCGAACTGCAACACCGACACCAGCGCCAGCCGCGCAGCGGACACGCCCGGCCGTCCATCGGTCGGGAACCAATCCTGGAAGTCCGTATCGACGAACAATCCGTTCAGCCGGTCCCGCACCCACATCGCTGGCGTGCCCTGCGGATTCGCCGCCCACGCTGCCCGCGCCGTCGCCACCGGGCGCCCCAGAACCACAACCTGCCGACATCGCAGGCCCCCTTCCACCTCGCCCTACCAGCAGCGAAGCACCACAACGGCAGTCACGTCCTCATCGCGCCACCATTCACTTCACCCCGAGATCACCAACAGCATCCGGAATGTGGGCCAGATCCAATTAAAGCCGCCGCAGCCGGGGCCAATCGTGCCGGTGGATCAGGACGGAGGACGTGGACCTCGGTGCCGGCGGGCGCGGGGCCGGCCGGCTGTCGCGGGATTGAGCGGTGGTGTGCCGTCGGCGCGCAGAGCAGGTATATGTGATAACACCAAAGGATGTAGTATCCCTGCCAGACCGCGTGGAGCCGGTTCTGGCGACCGCGCCATTATGAGCGTGTTGGGGGGTTTGGGTGGCACTTCATGCACGAGCGGCGAAGCGGCAACGGATCCTGGACGCGGGAACGCGACGGCAGATGCCGTTGCGAGCCGTCCTGCTCGTTCTCGCATTTGTACCCAGCGTGGCCATGATCGCCCTCTGGGCGCTGAACTCAGGCCAGCTCTACAACAACTGGCGCAACGTCAGCCAGCGCAACACCACGATGACGAAGTTCGCCCCTGCCGTGCTGAACCTGTCCGGCAACCTTCAGGCGGAGCGGCAGCTAAATGCGGCGGCCTTGGTGGATCCGGCCGACTACACCTCGAAGCTGGCGCAGCAGCGTCAGGCCACGGATGCGTCCGTCACAGCGTTTTCGGCGCTCAGCGGATCGCCCTCGGCGGGCATGAAGAACGAGATCCAGCAGATCACCGAGGGGCTGCGGCATCTGCCCGAATACCGGTCGGCGGTGAACCAGCACGGGTGCACGCAACAGCAGACATATGACGCCTATACCGGGCTGATCGCCTCTGACCTCGAGCTTTTTAGTGTTTCGAGCAACTTCGGCCTGGCCGACCTGAACTACCGGGTGCGACCTATGATCGACGCTCTCTGGGGCTCGGAGCTGCTCGCCCGCGAGGATGCGACTCTGACGCCGGGCGTCGTCAGCGGGAGCGTGTCCCGCGCGGAGCGTACACAGCTCGCTGAGCTGAGCGGCGCGGAGCAGTTCATCTACGACGACAAGGTCATTCCGTTGCTTCCCCCTGCGGTCGCCGACCAGTACCGCAGCCTGTTCGCCGGCGACGCCTGGCATTTGAGGGAACAGGTCGTGCAAGATGTGGCGGGCGACACCGGGGCCGCCAGCGGGAACACGGTGCTGTCTTCGGCGGCCTCCAAGCAGTGGCAACAGAGCGTCGCCCAGAGCACGCCCGGACTCCAGAACCTGAACCAGACGTTCGGCGCCACGATCACCAACGACACCACGTCTGAAGCCCACCGCATGGCGGTGAACCTGATCGTCAACAGTGCCGTCGGGGCGGTCGGCGTCGTGCTGGTGATCGTGCTGACGCTGATCCTGACCAGCGTGTTGCGGCGCCGGATCTTCGCACTGCGGGCAGCCGCCCTGGACCTGCACGATCGCCTGCCGGACGTGGTGGAAAGGCTGCGACGTGGCGAGACCGTGGACACGGATGCCGAGCTGCCCGAGATCGGCTATGGCTCGGACGAACTGGGGATGTTGGGGCGCGCGCTCAACGCCGCCCGCAGTAGCGCGCTGGAGACGACGGTGCGGCAGGTCGAGCAGCACCGCGGCTTCGAGCGCCTGCTTCAGCGCATCGCCAGGCGCACGCAGCTGCTGATCGGGCTTCAGATGAAGCGGCTGATCGAGATGGAGCGCAGGCATGAGGATCCGGACGTGCTCGAGGGGCTTTTCGAGCTCGACCACCTCACGGCGCGGCTGCGGCGGTACGAGGAGAATCTCGTGATTCTCGGCGGCGGCCAGCCGCAACGCCGATGGCGCAAGCCTGTGCCGCTGTTGGACGTTTTACGCTCGGCGCAGGGCGAGGTGCAGGACTACCGGCGAATCCGGATAGAGACCGAGAGCCAGGTCTGGCTCTCTGAGCGTGCGATCGGAGTAATGGTGCACATTCTGGCGGAGTTGATGGAGAACGCCGTGGCGTTCTCCAAGCCGCCAGCGCCGGTGGAAGTGACCGCCTCCCGAGTGGCGCGCGGGTTCGCCGTCGAGATCGAGGATCGGGGCGTGGGTATGACCGCTGAGCAGTATACCCAGGCCAACGCCCTGATGGCCGCGCCGCCCAAGATGGACGTCGTCGCGCAGGCTGACGACGCTCGTTTGGGGCTCTACGTGGTCGCGCGGCTGGCCGCTGGTCTGGGGGTCGGTGTGGAGTTGCGGCCGTCATCGTTCGGGGGAACCCGGGTCGTCGTCCTGGTGCCGTCTGAGCTCGTGCTCGCCGGGGGAGAGGAGGTCGACGGTGAATCCGATACCGAGTTCGCGGCCGGAATCAGGCTCGCGGCGGTGGACGAGGACGTTCCCCACGACAGGGGCTTGCTTGAGTATCTCACCGAACCTGAGATCCCTCCCCGGTCCACCGATCGTCTGGAGCTGCCTGAACCCGTCTTCGCCGGCACTGTGAACGGGGCGCCGGAGCCGGCCGCAGCGTCGCGCTTGGATCCGTTGCCGCGCCGCGTGCGTCAGGCCAGCTTGGTCACTGAGTTGCGTGCGAAGCAGGCGGACGTCGGGCCCGACCGGCGTGAGCCTGATCGCCCGACTCCCGTGCTCCGCCATGAACCGCGCCGCTCCAGCACCTCGATCGGGGCGTTCCAGCGGCAGTCGCGCATCGCCCGAACCCAGGGCGCCGAGCACCTGCCCAACCACCTCGCGTCGGACCGCGAGCCGGAAACGGAAGGAGACTGAGGGTGACACAGCGGATACCGGCCCCGCGCCGAACTACAGCCACGGACCAGGATCTGGACTGGCTTCTCGACCGCCTCGCCGACCAGGTCCCCGGCACCCGGCACGCCATCGTGCTCTCCGAGGACGGCCTGGTCATCAGCTCCTCGCGGGGCATCGACCGCGCTGACGCCGAGCGCCTCGCCGCCGTCGCCACCGCTCAGCAGAGCCTGGCCAGGAGCGTCGGGGAGATGTTCAACGGCGGTACCGTGCACCAGGTCATCGTCGAACTGGCCGAGCTATGGCTGTTCATCAGCTCCGCCGGCTGGGGCACCCACCTGGCCGTGGTGGCCGATCAGGAGGTGGACGCCGAAGTGATGGCGGTGGCGATGCACACCCTGGTCCTTCAGGTCGGACAGCAGATGGGTACCGAGGCCCGCGTGGCACGGGAGGGGGTGAGCGTGGTTGAGCCACTGGGCCGACGAGTCCCTTGATGACGATCCCGGCGACTCCTTCGTGCGGCCGTACACCATCACCCACGGCCGCACGACCTCGGCCCGCGACGACCTGACGCTGATCACGGTGATCACCACACTCGCCCCGGCCGACCACCGGCCGCCGATCCGCGGTCTGGAGCCCGAGCACCGCCTGATCCTGGAGCAGTGCGCCCGGCCGGTGGCGCTGGCCGAGGTCGCCGCAGCCCTGAACCTTCCGGTGGCCGTGACCAAGATCCTCGTCGGCGACCTGATCGCGTGGGGCGGACTGTCGGCCCGTCCGCCGCTGGCGGTCGCGGTCGGCCACAGACCGGATATGACTCTCCTTCAGGCGGTGCGAGATGGCCTACGACGACTCTGACAGACCCGAAGGGGCGGACGGCGCTCCGGCGCCCACGGCGGTGAAGGTCCTCATCGCGGGCGGATTCGGGGTCGGCAAGACCACGATGGTCGGCACGGTCAGCGAGATCGCGCCGCTGCGCACAGAGGAGTACCTCACCGTCGCCGGCGTGGGCGTGGACGATGTCGAAGGGGTGGCCGAAAAGGGCACCACGACCGTGGCCATGGACTTCGGACGGATCACGATCAGCCCGGAACTGGTGGTGTACCTGTTCGGCACCCCGGGCCAGGAACGCTTCTGGTTCATGTGGGACGACCTGGTGCACGGATGCCTTGGCGCCGTCGTGCTCGCTGACACCCGGAGATTGCAGAGCAGTTTCGGCGCCGTTGATTTCTTCGAGAGCCGCGGCATGCCGTTCGTCGTCGGTGTGAACTGTTTCGACGGACGGCAGGAACGGACCGTACCCGAGGTCCGGGTGGCGCTCGACCTGGATCCGGGTGTCCCGGTCCTAATGGGTGACTTGCGCCAGCGGTCCTTCAGCCGCGACTTGCTCCTGGCGCTCGTCGAACATCTGATGGCCGAGCGCGACCCGGTGCGGGTTCGGTGAGCCGAGGAACCGCTCGTATCGATCGTGGAGGTGGTGGGCTCAGCTCTCCGTGGGAAGGTCGCGCAGATGCCGCTTGAGCACCTTCCTTGACCGCGTACGGGGTAGTTCGGCGATGACGTCGAAGCGTGCTGGTACCTTGAATTTCGCCGGGCGCGCCAGGTAGAAGGACTGCAGCTCCTACGTATCGGCGCTTGTTCCCGGCCGGAACACGACGAACGCCCGGGGGACTTCGCCCCAGCGGGAATGGGGCAAGCCGACCACAGCCGCTTCGAGGAAGGCAGGGAGTTTGTAGAGGACTCGCTCGATCTCGGGGTGGCGACGTTCTCCCCGCCGGAGACGATCATGTCTTTTTCCGGTCGTCGAGGTGGAGGTAGCGGTCCTCACCGATGTGGCCGATGTCGCCGGTGTGGAACCAGCCGTCCCCGATGGCCGTTGCGGTGGCCTTTTAGTTACGCCGATACTTTACGAAGACTTTCGGGCCGCGCAGCGCGATTTCACCGATCTTTCCCCGGAGGCTTCCCTGCCCTCCTTGCCGACAATCTTGACCGGGGCCTTGTCGTTTGAGGTCGGAATTTGATCAAGGCCCTGTTGTCGGTTTCAAATATCAGGTTGAGGACATGATCCGGTTCTGGGATGCGGTGAGGGGCTGACGCAGCTCAGCGCCGGTGTGTGCGACGATTTACCGGACAAGGCGACGATCCCCGGGACCACGCGGTCCAGCGACTGCCGGTTGAGGTCGAGGATCCAGCAGACCTCGCCGAGCTCGGCGACCATCGGGTCCAGGAGGGCCTCCCTGCAGGCGCCCTCGTCGAGCTCGGCGTCGCCGACCAGCGAGAACAGCCGGCCGGGGCGGCGCCGGTCCCGTCCGGACTGACCCAGGTCCCGCAGGGCTGCGAATCCAGATGGCGGCGCGCCAGCGCGCCCCAGACCGGCACGGTCGCGCCGATGCCGACGGAACCGGTGGAGTCGACGACGTCGGAGTCCTTGGCCCGGCTCGGATAGCTCTGCAGCCTGCCGAAGGCGCGCAGCGTCGTCAGGTATTGCTCGTCCAGGCCGCCAAGCAGGTAGTTGATTGCGTGCAGCACCGGCGAGGCGTGCCGCTTGACCGACACTGGTCGTGCGGGTCCAGGGCATCGAACCACAACGCGGTCATGATTGTCGCCATCGAGGCGCTGGAGGCCTGGCGGCCGACCTTCAGGCCGGAGTGGTTGGGCCGTCGGCGGCTGGTGTGGTCGGCGATCGCCGTCGACAGCCACAGGACCCGCTGTTCCACTCCGCGCAGCACGACCAGCCAAACCGCGTCGGACTCCGGCAGGACTGCCATCATCGGTATCCACATCCCAGGTGTTATCACATATTCAGTTAGGCGGCCGAACGCTATACTTGATCGCTATACTTGATATTGAGAGGGGTCGTTGACATGCACCGGTATCCCCTGAAGCGCCCCTACTGTAGCCGCTGAGTGTCCTGGAAGGAAGGAGCCCCTGTGGCGCCGACGACCGGCCGGGCAGTGCAGCCCATCACCTCGCGGTCGGTGGTCGAGCAGTCCACCGACGAGCTGCGCCGGGCCATCCTGGCCGGCACGCTGGCCCCGGGCGCGGAGTACTCGCTGCGCGAACTCGCCGGCATGCTGGCGGTCAGCTTCATCCCGATCCGTGAGGCGCTGCGCAGTCTGGAGAGCGAAGGGCTGGTCATCACGCGGCCCGGCCGCAGCGTGCTGATCGCGCCGCTGAACCTGGAGGACCTGCACGGGATCTACCGCCTGCGCCGCACGCTGGAGCCGGAGATAGCCCGCCGATCGTGCCTGCTGCTCACCGACGCCGAACTGGACCGGCTGGGCGGTCTGGCCGCCGGGCTCGGGGAACCGACGCAGGGCATGGACGACATCTACGACGGCCACCACGACTTCCACTTCGCGCTGTTCAAGCCAGCCGCCAGCGCGTGGGACCTGCGGGTGCTGACCACGCTGTGGCGGGCCGGCGAGCGCTACATCCGCATAGGCTTCGGGCGGCTGGACTCCGACCCCGCGGAGCACGAGCGCCGCGGCCAGGCCCACCTGGACATAGTCGACATGTTCCGCACGAGGGACCCCGACGCCGTCGCGCAGGCCATCGAACAGCACCTGGTCCGGAACGAGCGGATCGCCGTTGCCGCCCTGGACCAGCCGCCGCAAGCCTGAGAAGGACCGGCGGCGCACGCCCGCTTGACCGTGACCACCGTGCGGATCTTCGACGGCCGGACGCTGAGCGCCCGTCGTCGGTGACCATCGAGAACGGGCTGATCGACGCCGCATGCACCTGGCCGACATCTCCACCCTCGAGCAGCTCACCGCCGACGGCGTGACCACCGCCCTGGACATGGCCTGCTGGCCCGCCTCGCGCGTGGACTCGCTGCGCCACCAGGCCGGCCTGACCGACATCCGCAACCGGGGTCCCGGCGGTCGAGCCCGGCAGCTTCCAGCGCCAGCTGCCCGGCTTCCCCGCCTTGGCCCTGCTCACCAGCCTGCGGCAGGCGCTGCCATTCGTGGCCGCCCGGGTTCCCGAGGGCTCGGACTACATCAAGGTCATCGTGGACGTGCCGGGGCTCAGCCCTGACATCCTTCAAGCGGTCGTTGTCCGCAGCCCACGGCTACGGCAAAGCACCTCCTCGGCTGGGAACTCGACGGACTGAGCCGACTGGGCGGTCTCGGGCATGCTGATGACGGTCACGTGGCTCCTCACACGATGCGGGTCGATGGCCGACGTCGGATCGGGTAAGGCGGTCAGAACTGTGCCGGTGCCCTGTTCATGGCATGGCCCTATCGGGACACGCCCACCGGTCCGACGGTAACGTGCCGTTGAGGACCACGGTCGACAGATCCGCCGCGACGCCCATCACCACCTGCCGCGCGGAGCCTGTGGCGGCGAACCGTGCGAAGACCTGCTCGATCAGTCCGCGTACCCCGCCGGATCCGTATTGCGCAGGCTCCCGTGGCTCCGCAAGGCCGGCGGGCGGCGTGACCGTGTCGGTGTTCGCATTCGACGTCTTGGGCCACCGGATCAGGAACAGCTGGGTGACGTGCAACCCGGAGAGGAGGCTCCGGCAATGCACGACGGCAGACAGACGTGACGCCGAAGGAACTTTCACCGATCACGACCACGATCATTGCGCCGCTGTTGAAACACTGAGGCTAGCTCGTCAACTACGCGCGGAGGACGTGGCCGTCGTCGATGTGGACGGCCAGACCGGCGGGCCCGACGCGCCAACGGCAAGTCCGACCCGGTCGACGCCTACGCCGCCACCACGGTCCTGTCCGGTCGAGCCTCTGGCGTCTCGAAGACCCGCGACGGCATCGCGGAGGCGATCAGGGCTCTGCGTGTAGCCCGGGCCAGCGCGGTCAAGGCCCGTGCCCAGGCTATCAACCAGATCCGCAGCCTGATCATCACCGCACCAGCCCCCATCCGCGAACCCCTGCGGAACCTGATGACGGTCAAGCTGACTGCCCGCCTGGCGCCACGCGGCCCGTATCGACGTCGTCGACCTGGCCGTCGCGGTCCGTGTCGTGCTGCGCCGTCTGGCCCTGCGCTGGCAGCAGCTCACCGTCGAGATCGCCGACACCCGAGCTCGGCCTGCTGGTCGCCACCGCCGCGTCACAGCTGCTCGCCATGCCCGGTGTCGGTACAGAGACCGCTGGCCAACTGCTGGTTACCGTCGGCGACAACCCCGAGCGGCTGGTCTCGAGGCGTCCTTCGCGCACCTGTGCGCCGCCGCCCCGGTCCCGGCGAGCTCGGGGCGCACCGACCGGCACCGCCTCAACCGCGGCGGCGACCCCAAGTCAACCGAGCCCCGCACACCATCGTCGTCGTCCGCATGCGCCGCGATCCGCGCACCCGCGAGTACGCCGCACGCCGCAAGGCCCAAGGGCTCAGCAACAAGGACATCATCCGATGCCTCAAGCGCTTCGTCGCCTGTGAGATCTATCAGCTCCTGAGGACACAGTGTGTAGCTATACCGACACCCCAGACGCCTTGACGATCTATAGGAGGTTCAGAGTCCTTCAATCAGCCCTTGCTGTGCGAGCCGGTCATCAAAGACGCGAGGTCTTCCGGCTTGATGAACGACGGCGGCGGGGGCGGTCCCCAGTTGAACAGGCCTTTCGCGCCTTCGAAGACCTCGGGTTTCCATAGGGCGTCGTCCAACACGCAATCCAGGTCGGAGTAGTACTCGCTGAAGTTGCCTGCCGGGTCCTTGAGGTACCAGAAGAAGTTCGAGCCGGCATGGTGTCGCCCCAGTCCCCAGACATGCCGCTCTGGGTGGTCCTCCAGCATCGCCATCGCCCCGCGGCCGATCTCGTCGACATCGTCGACCTGCCACGAGGTGTGGTGCAGGAAAGCCACGGGCGCACGGAGGACCAGGATATTGTGGTGATCCGTTGAACAACGCAAGAACGCGCCGACGTCTCCCATGAGGTCGCTGACTTTGAAGCCGAGTCCGTCGCGGAAGAACGCGAGCGTGGCGTCGAAGTTCGTGGATCCCAGGACGGCGTGACCGAGCTTGCGCGGCCTGACGGCCGCGGTGCGCTCGATGCCCGGGGCACGATTGTCAGTGCGGTCCACACGCCCTGGGCCGTTGTACGGGGTACGCGGTGCCTCGGGCTGGTGGATGCGAGGCTCTACTCGCAGGACCGCTCGTACTCCAGTGGCCGGCTCGAGCGCGACAAGCTTGCCGGGCGAGTCGCCTTTGAGCTTCGCGGCGATGCCGAGGCGTTGAAGCCGTGACGCGGCGGCTGCGATATCGTCCGCGTCATCGGCCCCGACCACGATTTCGACCATGCGCCGCGAGGGCGCGTGGACGATCCGCAGCTGACGGCCGCCGTCGCGGGTGGAGAACCAGCCGTCAGTGCCTTCCGGCGTCAGACCGAACTGAGTGTAGTAGTCAGAAGTAGTTGCTGTATCGGGTACGCCCACGGTGACCGACGAGAGGCGGTGCAGAGGCATGGCGGGGCTCCAGAAGGGGTGATCACGCTTCGACGAATGTCTGCCGCAGTTCCCCGATGCCCTCGACATGGCTGACGAGCAGCTCGCCGGGACGAAGGAAGCGCTGCGGATTGCGGCCCATGCCGACGCCTGCCGGTGTACCGGTGAAGATGATGTCTCCGGGCAGAAGCTGGACGACCGCCGAAAGCTTGGCGATGAGCGTGGAGACGGGGAAGATCAAGTCGCCGGTGCGGCCCTTCTGGACCTCCTCGCCGTCGATGGCGCACCCGAGTTTCAGATCGTCGGGGTTCTCGAACTCATCCGGCGTGACCAGGTACGGCCCCATCGGCGCGAAGCCCGGGAAGGACTTGCCGAACCCGAACTGCGGAACCGGGCTTTGCATCTGTGATATTCGCTCGGACAAGTCCTGGCCGGCGGTCAGACCCGCGACATGACTCCAGGCGTCAGCCTCGGCGACGTGGTGCGCGGCCTTCCCGATGACGACAACGAGCTCGATCTCCCAGTCGGTGTTGCCGCCCTCGGGCAGTTGGACCGTGGAGACCGGGCCGGTGATCGCGGAGATGTACTTCGTGAAGACCGGCGGCAAGGTGTCCGGCACGGAGAATCCCGACTCGCTGGCATGTGTCCGGTAGTTCAGGCCGATGGCGAACACCTGGCGGGGTGCCGGCGCCGGCGAGCCGAGATCCTCGGCTTGAAACGCCGTTCCGGTACCGCGTTCCGCCTTGGCAGCCCACTCGCGGAATTCGGTCCATCGTGAATAGACCGCCTGCGGGTCGGCGGTGAACCGGCCGGCGCTGGCCGTCTCGACGTCGACGGACATATGGTCGCCGTCGATGAGGGCCAATCGGCCGTTGAGGTTGGCGATGCGCATTGCTTCAACTTTCCTGTTCCGGGGTCGGTCGTTGGTCCGCCGGTGGCGTGTTCAGACCAGCGGTGTGACGGTTTCCTCGACGCCGAGCAGGGCCTTGCCGTAGACCTCCATGGAGATGCCTGGGGCGGCGACCGCGTGGCGTCCGGCGACGTTGGCGTCGCGCCAGATTCGCTGGAGCGGGCTGATCTCTGCGAATGACGCGGCTCCGTGCACGTCGAGCAGGATGCTGATCGCTTCCAGCGTGTTCCGGACGGCGTAGCCGGTGTCGGCGCGGACACGTGTGCGCACGACCATGTCGGGATACGTTCCGGCAGCCGCGTGCCTATCGATGTCGGCAGCGGCCCGCTCGGCGTGGAGACGGGCGGTGTCGATCTTCTGCGCGGCTTCGGCGATCTGCAGCTGGACGCCAACCGATGCCGACTGTGTGTCATAGAAGGAGTAGGAGATGGGCTTCTTGCCGGCGCGTTCGACGACGTAGTTGAGCGCAGCGCGCCCGAGCCCCAGCTGCGGACCGACCAGCACCAGAGTCAGGCAGGCGACGAAAGCCGAGCGGTACATCGCCTCGTCCTTCATCTCGGTGGCGAAGTCACCCTCGATGGCCGCGGGGATCGATATGGTCCGGTAGTCCGGGATGAAGATGTCCTCGGCGATGAGACAGTTGCTGGCGGTGCCGCGCATGCCGGCGACGAACCAGGTGTCCTCGATCTCCAGGTCCGAGCCGGGGACCAAGACCAGCCCTTGGTCCACGACCTCACCGGTTTCGTTGGTGAGCGGCACACCGAGCACCGCCCAGGAAGAGTGCCACGAGCCGGAGTTGTAGTACCACCGGCCGGTCACGCGCCAGCCGCCGTCGACCTTGACCGATGTCGAAGTGGGTGCGAGAACCCCGGTGACGCGGGCGTCCGGGTTTGCGCCGAACACATCGTCCTGGGCCCGCACGGGGAACAGCGATGTCATGTAGTTGCAGACGTTGACCAAGGCGGCTATCCAGGACGTGGATCCGTCACCTTCAGCAAGCGCCGCGGAGACGTCGAGCATGCCCCGCATGCCGGCCTCGTAACCGCCGTACCGCTTCGGGACGGACACCTTGAACAACCCAGCCTCAGCGATGGCGGATATCACCTCCTCGGGGACGCGCCGGTCGGCCTCGATCTTGGCCGCATGCTCGCGCAGCAGCGGCTGCAGAGCGGTCGCTCGGGCGACCAGTTCCTCGGGGGACGGGGTCGTCGTCATCTTCTATCCCTTTCATTCCTGCTCTTTGCGGTGGGTCATCGGGCGAAGGCGGCGACGTGCTCAGAGATCGCGCGGCGCGGACGTTCGTTGAAGCCGGAGTGCGTACCGAAGGTGCGGTGACCGTAGACCAATGGGGCAGCGACCGATGTGGAACAGTGCTCGACGCGCGCCATCAGCAGCAGATGGTCGCCACCGTCAACGACTCGAACCAGCGAGCAGGCCATCCATCCAGGCGCTTCAACGAGTCGCGGCAAACCATGGTCCACGCCCCACTCGACCCCGGCGAACCTGTCGACGCCTCGTTTGGCGAAGGTCAGCGCGAGCCCGTCCTGCGCGCGCCCGAGGACGTTCACGCCGAGGCGGCCAGTCGCCACGATCTTGCCGAGCACCACTGAGGCGCGGTCGAGCGCCACGGTGACCATCGGCGGGTTCAGGGACAGAGACGCGAAAGCGCTGACCGTCGCTCCGAACGGCTGACCCCCGTCGGTAGCGGTGACCACGGTGACAGGGGCACACACGCCTGCCATGAGGTCGCGGAACTGTTGGTCGCTCACCACGAAGACACCTCCGGAAAAGCAATTCGCCATGATGATTACGTGCATATTGCAGCCACGTGAAGCGGACGTCAAGAGGTGCAGCTGCTATCGTCCATAATCAATCGAGCGACGTGAGGGGTTAACGGAACAGTGGATACCGTGGGCAGCAGTCCGGCGACGCCGACCAAGAGGGGCTCCGTAGAGGCGCCGGCGCTGAGCCGCGCGGACTGGGAGCGGGGGGCCGCCACCGTACCGAGCCGCGCTGAGCAAGCCGCCAACCAGATCGCCGCACTCGCGGCGGGAGCCGAAGCTGGTGTACGGCTCGGCACCAAAGAGGAATTGCGATCGCTGTGCGGCGTGTCGGTTGGGACGTTCAACGAGACGTTACGCCTGCTCCAGGCGCGCGGTCAGGTCACGGTCCGACCCGGACCCGGCGGGGGGCTGTTCGCCGCCGCACAGTCGCCGACCGTACGGCTGGGAAACTCGCTCCTCGCTCTGGACGCGCAGCAGGCGGATGTCGCCGATGCCATCCGGGTGCGCGACGCACTGGACCCGCTTCTGGTCGACGACGCGCTGTGGCACGGAAGCCCAGCCGACTTCTCCGAGTTGCGCAAGCATCTGACGGTCATGGCCAAGGCCGCTGAGTCCGAGGACGCCGCGGCCTTCGTTCAGGCCAATTGGCGGCTGCACGCCCGGATAGCGGCGATCAGCCCCAATACCCTGCTCCGGTCGCTGTACGAGAGCCTTCTCGAATTGATCGAGTCGCACACCCTGTCGATACTGCCGTCGTCCGAACAGCCCTTGCCGCAATACATCCGGGAGCGCTACGAGCTGCACGCCGCACTGGTCGACGCCCTGGACGCCCGGGACCGGGAGAAAGCGTTGCGGATCGTCGCCGACCATAACACCACGGGCGACCGCGACGCATGAAGCAATGAGCGGTCAACGTACGACTGCTGCGATACCGTCGCAGGCGCTGTGGCAGAGAAGAAGAACAACGGGGGCCGCGCCGCCGAACGGACTGTCGCGATCTTGCGGGCGACCCGGGAACTCTTGGGGGAAGTCGGATACGACCAGCTGACCATCGACGCCGTCGCAAGCCGTGCCGGTGCGAGCAAGATGAGCGTGTACCGCCACTGGGCTGACAAGCCGGCTCTCGCTGTGCTGGCCTTAGGAGCCTGGGCAGGCGAGCATCCGAGCCTCGCGGCGACCACCCCTGACCTGCTAGCGACCTCATCGCTCTGGTCGAGTTTTTCAGCGCGGTATCCGCTGCCGAGAGCGCGGTGGCGTTCGCCAGCCTGCGGTCGGCAGCGCAGCGGGAGCTGGCCATCGCCCGCGCGGTCCGCGTCGACGCCGTTCAGCACCGGCCGGCGGATTGCCGTGAAGTGATCCAGCACGCCGTCGGCCGAGGTGAACTCCACGATCCCGAGCTGACCGATCTACTGTTCGAGAGCGTTATCGGCCACTTCATGCTGAAAAGGGACTGCGTACCACCCTCGTCCGCTACCCGGCGGATCTCGCGGTGGCCGGCTTCGTCGACGAACTCCGCGACGAGAGTGCCGACTTCGCCCGGCTCTGGGAACGTCACGATGTGCAGGCCCCGCCGACGCTCACCAAGGCCTTCCAGGGCCCGGTCATCGGACCGGTCGCCGTCGTCTGCGACACCCTCAACTCGCGGATCGTGACCAGCACCTTATCCTCTTCAGCGCGCCGCCGGGATCCCTCGCCGCCGAAGCCCTGGTTCTTCTGAACGTGCTCGGAGCCGAGCTCGGTGACTACCTGCGGCAGTGCCGCAGGCCACCGCTTGCACACGGTACATTCCATATATGGTTCCGACGGGCGCGAAGTCAGTGAAATCCCGAGGTCGGCCCGCGCAGGCAACCGACTCGGCCGTGGACAGGGTGGCCGCGGAGGTCCGCAAGGCCGTGCTGTCCGGTGCCTTGCAGCCGGGCCGGAAGTTCTCGATCGCCGAGCTGAGTGCGCAACTCGGCGTGAGCCACATCCCGGTCCGGGAAGCGTTGAGCCGCCTGGAAGCTCAAGGGCTCATCGTGCTGCGGCCGGGGCGGAGTGCGATGGTGAGCCCGCTGGACCGGGACGAGCTGCGGGCCATCTTCCGGCTGCGGCAGCAGTTGGAACCGGACTTGGCGGCGAGGTCGTGCGCGTTCCTGACCGACGCGGACTTCGAGCGGGCCGAGCGGCTGCTGCACGACTATATCGACGGCAGCGACGACCCTGACCACCGCTGGACCCTGCACCGCGATCTCCATCTCGTCTACCTGCAGCCGGCCGCCACCGAGTGGGACATCCGCATCCTGGTCCAACTGTGGGACGCATCCGATCGGTATACCCGGATCGTCTTCGATCCTTACGGGGCGGGCGCCGAGGACAGCCACAAGCGGGAGATGGCGCACCGCGGTCTGTTCGCGGCGGCGCGCTCCGGATCGCCGGCGGAGATGCGGCGGGCCGTGCACGAACATCTGACCGACAACGAGGCGGCATGCCTGTCCGGCATCACTTGGTCCGCGCCCGGCACGCAGGGTGTAAACGTTCTCGAAGATTCCGTTTGAGGACTTTGCCGTTTCCAGTGCCTCGTGGGGGAGATGTACGGCTGATCTAAGGAAGCAGACACAGGTCGCTTCCGTGCGACAGCGGTGCGGTGAGCAACCGGGGCGTCGAGGTGCGCTTCGGTAGATCGTATATCGCCGCTGCCTACCCGACGTGGGTGTGCCGCGATCTCACGCTCATGCAAGTGCGGCTTGTGGGCCGTCGGCGACGCACTACCTCGCCGTCTCAGGGTATCAACCCGTAACAGTATATTTTTCGCAACTGCTGCAGCGGGCCTCTCAAGCGACGAAAAAGGGGGGAGAGCTGCCCGTTAGGCTGACATGAGTCAGCCGAGTCGACTCTTGAAATAATATACTACTTGAGTTACGTTCGACGCATGGCGGCGTCAGCCCGCATCGACGACCCCGGCGGATGTCCGGGACACGCTGAACGCCCGCGGCACGCATGGCTGGGAAGCAACCACTTCGAGGAGATGTGAGCGATGTTCTGTGCGGGTGAGTCGGACTTCGTGTCCGATGATGTCGAGAACTACCTCGCTGAGCAGATCCAGGGCGACCGCCGCCCATGAGATTCGGTGTCATCGACGGACGGGCCTCGATCATCGATGGCGGCGAACTGATCGACGTCGCCGAGGCGAGCCGGTCGCTGTTCTCCCACGACGCGGCTGCGATCTGGCCGGTGTGGAGCGAGTTCACGGCCTGGGCGGCGGGGAATGCCGCCCCCGCTGAACGCCGTCCGTTGCCGCCGGACGCGGAGTTCGGCGCGCCGAGCCCGCGGCCGGCGCAAGTGCTGGCGATCGGCGTCAACTACGGCGATCACGCGGTAGAGGCGGGTATGGAGCTGCCTGCGGTTCCGATGGTGTTCGCCAAGTTCCCGAGCTGTATCACCGGCGCGAGTGATCCGCTGATGGTCACGCAGCCTTCGGTCGACTGGGAGGCCGAACTCGTGGTCGTCATCGGTGCCGACTGCCGCGATGTGGCCGCGGCCGACGCCTGGGGCGTGGTGGCCGGGCTCACGGTCGGTCAGGACATCAGCGACCGCGATCTACAGTTCGCCGCGTCGCCGCCACAGTTCGGCCTCGGCAAATCGCGCCGCGGCTACGGGCCGACCGGGCCGTGGCTGGTGACCGTCGATGAGTTCGCCGATCCGGACGACCTGGCGATCTCCTGCACCTTGAACGGCCAGACCGTGCAAGGGTCCCGGACCGGCGAGCTGGTCCACACTGTGCCGAGCCTGATCGCCTACTTGTCGGGGATTGTGGAACTGCGAGCCGGAGACCTGATCTTCACCGGCACGCCGTCAGGCGTCGGGTTCAGCCGCACCTCACCGCTGTACCTCGCCGCGGGCGACGTTTTGGTCACCAGCATTGAAGGCATCGGCGACCTGCGGACTCGGATCGTCGGCGGCCCCGAGATGGGGGCGACGGTATGACCGACACCGCGCAAAGCTGCCTGATCTGCCGCCAGGAGCAGGCCGACCCCGGCGACATCGTATTCGCGGACGATCGTTGGGCGGCCGGCGTGATCGGCGGTTATGACGTCCCTGGCTGGGTGGTCCTGCGCTTGCGCCGCCACGCCGAGGGCTTCGGCCAGCTCACTGCGGAGGAGCTGGCACAGTTCGGCCGCAGGGTCCGGGACGTGACCTCGGCTGTGCGCGCTGTCACCGATGCTGCCACGACCTATCTGCTGATGTTCGGCGAGGCCAATCCCCACCTCCACGCGCTCATCACCCCGCGGACCACCGACATTCCGGCGGATCGGAGAGTGGGAGACATCCTGAAACTGCGCACCGAACGCGGTGATGCCCAAGCTGCGCGGGCGCTCGTCCCGGCCATCCGGGCCGCCTACCACGCGTTCGCCGAGCAGCCAGCCGGAGCCACGCCATGAACGCCGCCACATCGACCAAGGACACGCAGAGGAGAACCGAATTGCGAACCGCTCTGGACGGGGTCCGGGTGTTCGACGGCGAGAGCATGTCCGCGCCGCGGACCGTGATCCTCCGCGACGGCCTGATCACCGGCGATACCGATATGACCGGAGCGCGGGTTGTGGACGGGTACGGCGCGACGCTGCTGCCAGGCCTGATCGACGCGCATGTCCACCTGCACGACCGCGCCTCCCTGGACAAGCTGGCCGCGCATGGTGTCACGACCGCGTTCGACATGGCCTGCTGGCCCGTTTCGCTGGTGGACTCGTTGCGCGAGCGATCCGGGACCGCCGATGTCCGCAGCGCAGGTCTGCCCGCGATCGGCCCCGGCGGGCACCACGCCAAGCTGCCCGGCATGCCGGACGCGGCCGTCGTGCTCGATCCCGCTCAGGCCCGGGCGTTCGTCGCCGCACGAATCGGCGAAGGCTCCGACTACATCAAGGTCGTCCTGGAGGGCGCGGGGCAAGGCGGCCCGGATCAGGCGACGGTGGACGCGCTGGTCGTGGCGGCGCACGCGGCCGAAAAGAAGGTCTTCGCGCATGCTGTCGTCGCCGAAGCCTATGAAATGGCACTCTCGGCCGGGGTCGACGCGATCACGCACCTGCCGGTCGGTGCACCGCTGCCGCCAGACCTCATCGCGCGCCTCGCCGAGGGCCGGACCATCGTCATCCCCACGCTCACGATGATGGAGGGGATCCTTCAAGCTTTCGGCGCGCCGCCGCAGGCGTTCGCCGGGATGCTTCCCGGGATTGCCGCGCTGTGCGAGGCCGGTGTGCCGGTTCTCGCTGGTACCGACGCGAACACCGAGCCCGGCGTGCCGTTCAACGCCGAACACGGTGCGAGCCTGCATCACGAACTGGAACTGCTGGTTGCGGCCGGTCTCACCTGCGCGGAGGCGCTCCGCTCCGCGACCAGCGAGCCAGCACGGCACCTGTGCCTGCCGGACCGTGGCGCGATCCGGCAGGGTCTGCGCGCCGACCTGCTGCTCGTCGACGGCGATCCGCTGGCCGACATCCGTGCGACCAGCAAAGTCGTGAAGGTCTGGTGTGCCGGTATCGAGGTCGAGGCCGCTTCATGAGCATAGACTCACGTGGAGAGGACCGTGGCTGGAGGAGGCGGAACTGGCGATGGACCGGGCCGGGCTCGCCGACTTCCTGCGCAAGCGTCGGCAACTCCTGCAGCCGGAGGACGTCGGGCTCCCGCACGGGTTTCGACGCCGTACCGCCGGGTTGCGCCGGGAAGAGGTCGCCGCCCTGTCGGACATGTCGACCGACTATTACGCTCGCCTGGAACGCCAAGCCGGTCCCCAACCGTCCGAGGCGATGCTCGCCGCGATCGCCCGCGCGCTACGGCTGAGCCTGGACGAACGCGACCACCTCTTCCTGCTGGCCGGACACGGCGCACCGCATCGCGTCGACCGCACGGACCATGTCAATCCCGGCATGATGCGGGTCCTCGACCGGTTGCACGACACCCCTGCGCAGGTGGTGAGCCGCATCGGCGAGACCCTTGTGCAGACCGCTCCGGCTGTCGCACTGGTCGGCGATGAGACGCACTACACCGGCTTCGCGCGCGCGGTGGTCTACCGCTGGTACACCGACCCCGGCACGCGCGAACGCTTCCCGGCCGAAGACCACCAGAAGACCGGCCGTGCCTTCACCGCGGGGCTGCGTGCCGCCGTCACCCGGGACGGTCCGATGTCGACTGCCGCGGAGTTGGCTCAGGAACTGCTTCGCACGAGCCCCGAGTTCGTCGCGGACTGGGAACTGCACGAGGTCGGCGTAGGACAGATCGCCGGTCAGCGCCTGCGGATCCGGCATCCGGAACTGGGTTTGCTCGACCTGGATCTGCAGGTGCTCCTCGATCCGGACCAGTCACAGTCGCTGCTGATCTTCACTGCGCCGCCGGGGAGCGACTCCCACGACAAACTGCTGCGTCTGGCCACGGCGTCGGCCTGAAGCAGCCGGTACTACGCCCTTTTCCCGCTGATCCTCGGATCGCCGATCAGTGGATGAGCACGTCCTTGTTGCCGCCGGGTCATCGGCGTGAACTGTAGCCAGAGTTTCGAGGAGAATTCCATGAGCGCAGCACCGAAATTCGCCCATGTCGTCTTCCAGACCGGACAGCCGACCGCCATGCGGGATTGGTACTGCGCGGTCTTGGACGGACACACCGTCTACCAGGACGACGCCCTGTGCTTCATCACCTACGACGAGGAGCACCACCGGGTCGCACTGCTGACGCCGCCGGCGCGGCTGGAGGCCAAAACCCCGGTCACGGCCGCCGCGCACCACGTGGCCTATACCTTCGCAGGGCTCGATGACCTGCTCGCGCGGTACGAACAGCTCAAGGAGCAGGGGATCCGGCCCGCGGTGTGCATCGCGCACGGTGTGACGACGTCCATGTACTACCGCGACCCCGACACCAATTTCGTCGAGCTGCAGATCGACAACTTCGCCGAGCCCGACCAGGCCACCGCCTACATGCACGGCCCCGAATACGGCGGTGACTCGGTCGGCCCGGCGTTCGACCCCGAAGCCATGCGCGTCGCGCGCCGGGCCGGTGCGACCGTCGAGCAGCTGACGGACAGGTCCTGGGCCCTCGCCGCCGGGCTGCCGAGCCCGATGCAAGTGCTGTCGGGGGCGTCGTGAGCGGCGCCGTAGCCAACATTCCGGGCTCAGCGACGGCATCGGCGGGAATCGACCGGCTTGGCGTTCTTTCCCGGATCGAGGACCGTGTGCTGTGGCTATCCACCGCGATGGTGCACCATGCCAACCGGTTCCGGACCGACCCCTCAGGCCTGAAGATCGGTGGCCACCAGGCCTCCTGCGCGTCGATGACGACCATCATGACCGCGCTGTGGTTCGGGCATCTCAGACCGGCCGACCGCGTGTCCGTCAAGCCGCACGCCTCGCCCGTGCTACATGCCGTCAACCATCTGCTCGGCGAACTCGACTCCGCCTACCTGCCGCGGCTGCGCGACTTCGGCGGCCTGCAGAGTTACCCGAGCCGACTTAAGGATCCCGACCCGGTCGACTATTCCACCGGCTCGATCGGTATCGGGGCCACCGCCACCATCTGGGGCGCGCTGGCCCGCCGCTACGCTGAGGGCGGCCCGGACGGCGCGGCTTTCGGCGGCCGTCAGTACGCGCTGGTCGGCGACGCCGAACTGGATGAGGGCGCGGTGTGGGAGGCGCTGCTGGATCCCATGGTTCCCGAGCTCGGTGAGCTGGTGTGGATCGTGGACGTGAATCGGCAGTCATTGGACCGCGTCGTGCCGAATCTCAATGCCGAACGGCTGCGCGCGTTGTTCGCCGCCGCGGGCTGGCAGGTACTCATCGTCAAGTACGGGGCGCTGCTTTCCGGGCTGTTCGACCGCACCGGCGGCGAAGCGCTGCGGACCCGGCTGGACGAGATGTCGAACCCCGAATACCAGCGCCTGCTGCGCTGCGACGCCTCGGAGCTGCGCCAGCGGCTGCCCGGGACGGAACCGATCGCCGAGCCCATCAGAGATCTGCTCTCAGACCTCGACGACGATATGCTCATCGGCGCCCTGCGTAACCTCGGTGGCCACGATCTGCGAGCGCTGGACGCAGTGTTGTCCTCGGTGGACGACACTCGTCCGACCGTGATCCTCGCCCACACGGTCAAGGGCTACCGGCTGCCGACCGAGGGCCACCCGCAGAACCACTCGCGGCTACTGTCGGATCAACAGATCGCCGAGCTGGCCGTCCGGCTCGGCACCGCCCCGGATGCGCCGTGGCGGCCGTTCGCCCCTGAATCAGAGGAAGCGAGGCTGTGCGCTCAGACTGCTGAAGGGCTGCGCCGCGTACCGGTCACGACCGCTGTGCCACCGGCACTGCCCCTCGATCTGGGCCGCTCCCCGACCGGGACCGCAGCCACTCAGGCGGCACTGGGCCGGACGCTGCTCGACTTGACCCGCGCCGCTCCGGACGCCGCTGAGGCGGTAGTGACCGTCAGCCCCGATGTCAGCTCCTCGACGAACCTCGGCGGCTGGGTGAACAAGGTGGGCGTCTGGTCGCCCAGCGAGCGCCCTGACTGGTTCGCCGACGACCCCGAGACACTGCTGCGCTGGCGGGAGCGGCCGGCCGGGCGGCACATCGAACTCGGCATCGCCGAGACCAACCTGGTGGGCCTGCTCGGCGAACTGGGGACGACCTGGAGCCGCTGGGGACGGCCGCTGTTGCCGATCGGTGTGCTCTACGACCCCTTCGTACACCGGGCCGCCGAGCCGTGGACCTACGGCATCTATGCCGGCGGACAGTCGATCCTGGTCGGAACACCGTCAGGTGTCACCCTCGCCGCGGAAGGCGGCGCACACCAGTCGATCACAACGCCGTCGCTGGGACTCGAGCAGCCCGGCCTCGTCGCGTACGAGCCCGCGTTCGTCATCGACACCGAATGGACTCTGCTGGCGGCGATGGCACTTCTGGGCCGGCCCAACGGGAAGTCGGCTTATCTGCGGCTGTCCACGCGGCCGGTCAACCAGGATCTGGCAGCCCTGCCGACCGATCCGGCGGCCCGTGAGCGGCGCCGGAGACAGGTGGTCGCGGGGGCGTATCCGCTTCGTCGGTCTCAGGACCCGAAGGTGACGATCGCTGTGATGGGCGCGGTGGTCCCGGAGGCTCTGGCCGCGGCGGAGCGGCTGGAGCCGATGGGCTGCGGCGTGGATGTCGTGTGTGTGACCAGCCCCGGGCTGCTGTTCGAGGCGATGGCGGCCAAGGCGGGGCAGGCGCCTGGCGCGGCGTCGTGGATCTTGGACCAGGTGTTCCCCGCAGCCCGCGCGACACCGATGGTCACGGTCCTGGACGGCCACCCGCACACCCTCGCGTTCCTGGCGACCGTCCACGGTGTGCCGTCGCGGAACCTCGGGGTGACGGCGTTCGGCCAGTCCGGCTCCCTCGCGGACGTCTACAAGTACCACGGCATCGATACCGACAGCATCGTCCAGGCCGTCCTTGACCTGGTCGGCTGAGACCTGAGGAGGAATGGCCATGGCCGCCGAGACCGGACGTCTCTCGCAGCTCCCCGATTCGACACCGGTGGTGATCGCCGGGGGCGGCCCCGTCGGGCTGGCCGTGGCCATGGAGCTGAGCCACCACGGCGTCGCCAGCCTGGTCATCGAGGCACGGGAGAAGGTCTCGCACCTGCGCCCCCGTGCCAAGACCGTCTCGCCGCGGACCATGGAGCACTTCCGGCGGTGGGGCGTTGCCGAGGCGTTACGGGAACGGGCACCGCTGCCAGTCGACTGGTCGCAGGAAGCCGTCTTCTGCACGAACCTGCTCGGGCGGGAGATCACCCGGTTCAAGGCGTGTTTCGGCTTGGAGCTGGCCTATTCGGAACTCGCAGCCGAGAGCAGCCAGCAGGTGCCCCAGCCGATCGTGGAGGAGTTGTTGCGGGAAAAGGTGACGGGCACCGATCACGCACGGCTGGTCGTCGGGTTGCGTGTGATCGGAGCCCGGGAGGGCGCCGACGGCGTCGAGGTGGTCGTCGAGGACAGCGACGGACGCACGCGGCGCATCTACGCGGACTACCTTGTGGGCTGCGAGGGGCCGAACAGTGTGGTTCGCGCCGCACTGGGCGCGGCCTATGAGGGCTCGGATTCGCCGCGTCCCAATCTCAGCATCGTCTTCCGTGCTCCGGGACTGGCCGACCGGGTTCGGCACGGCCCTGCCGTGCACTACTGGGTGCTTGATCCACGGCAACCGTCGCTGATCGGACGCCTGAACCTGGTCGACACCTGGTGGTGCATCGCACAGGGCGTGGACGACCCGAACACCGACGCGGAACAGATCATCCACCGTGCGGTGGGCGCGACACTGCCGGTGGAGATCCTTGCTACCGACCCCTGGCGTGCCCGTATGCTGCTGGCCGACCGCTACGGCAGCCGCCGGATGTTCGTGGCCGGCGACGCCGCCCACCAGAACCCGCCGTGGGGCGGGCACGGTTTCAACACCGGCATCGGTGACGCGGTGAACCTGGGCTGGAAGCTGGCGGCCGTGCTGAACGGCTGGGCGCCACGTGACCTGCTGCGCAGCTACGAAGCCGAACGTCGGCCGATCGCGGCCCGCACCATCGACGAGGCCGCAGCCAACATGAGCACCCTGGCACCTGAGCTCGCCGACCCGCAGCTGTTCTGTGACGATCGAGACTTCGAGCGGCTGCGACTGCGGCTCGCTGAAACCATCCATACGTCGAAGGACTCGGAGTTCCACAGTCTGCCTCTGACGCTCGGCTACAGCTATCGCGACTCGCCGATCGTCTGGTTCGCGGACGGCAGTACTTCGACTCCTGGTGGCGCAGTGGGCGCGGACAGCCCAGTGTCGAAAGAGCGCGTCTACCGGCCCACCGCGGCTCCCGGACATCGGCTTCCGCATCGCTGGCTCGTTCCCGGAGTCTCCCTCTACGACCGTCTGGGAAGCGGCTTCACACTCGTCGGCGATACCGCGGCGCCCACAGCCTCAACGCTCCTCGACGCAGCCCACCATTTCCGAGTACCGATGACAACCCTGCACCTTGACGGCCTGGGCTGGCGCGAGGCATTCGGCGCCGCGCTGGTCTTGGTTCGCCCCGACCAGCACGTGGCGTGGCGTGGGGACCGCGCGGACGACCCGGCGGCCATCATGCGGCGGGCGATCGGCTGGTCGTTAAAGAACTGCGCCAGCCTGACGATGTCAGCGAGAACTGGCGATCATCGTCGGGGAGCCTTCTCCCTCGCGCGGATTATGAACGCAACTTCCGGTCCGTACGGCGGGACAGACCGCTGGGCGGATGGGGGACTCTAAGGCCGGGTGTCACGAGGTCGGGGATGGGCGTATCAGGCAGATGCCCGGGCTACGGCTTCTGCCGATAAGGTGAGGTGGCGGGCTGGGCCCGAGTAAGTGCTGGTCATTCGCTCGAGCAGCAGTCGGGCGGCGGCGCGGCCCTGCTCGTAGGGGGATGCTTCGATAGTGGTGAGTGGGGGGACCGCCATTTCGGCGGCGTCGATGTTGTCGTAGCCGGTTACCGCGATGTCTCCGGGGACGTCGAGCCACTGCTCGCGGGCTGCGGCGATGGCGCCGATGGCGATCATGTCGTTGGCGCACACCACCAGCCGGGGGTGGAGCCCGGCTTCGAGGATGCCTGCCAGTGCGTTACGGCCGCCTGCCCAGGTGTAAGGGGCCGAGGTCATCAGTCGGGGTTCGCAGGCGAGTGCGAGTTCTTCCATGCCGGCGCGGAAGCCGGCTTCTCGGCGGGGTGCGGTGTTGTGGTCGACGGGTCCACCGATGTAGGCGATCGGACCTTTGTATTGCGCTCCGAATGTACGGGTCAGGTCGCGCAGGGCGGAGGTTTCGTCGACTTGCACTGTGTCCCACGGCGGTGAGGATTCGGTGCCTGGGTTGCCGTTGACGATCGCGATTCTGGACTCCTGGAGTATGCGGGCGTCGCCCGGCGCCAGCGGGTATCCGAACACGATCGCGCCGTCGACCATGCGGTCGGTGAGTGTGCGGACGATCTGGGTCTCTGTTGCGCGCAGTCCGTTGGTGTCGTAGAGGGCAACCTGGTAGCCGAGGGGGCCGAGGATCTCGCCGGCTCCTCGGGCGATCATCGGGTAGGTGACGTGGGTGATGTTGGGTACGACGATCGCCACGGTGTGCGACTTCTGCTGGCGGAGCGCGCGGGCGAGGTGGTTCGGGCGGTAGCCGAGCGTCTTGATAGATGCCAGGACCCGTGACCGGGTGGTTTCTGCGACGGGGCGCGAGCCGCTGAGTACCTGGGAGACGGTGGCCTGGCTTACTCCGGCGTGAGCCGCGACGTCACGTACGGTGATTCGACGGTCACGCGAATCACGGGGGGCCGTTACCATGGCATCCTTACGGCTCTTGTCCAAAAAGTGTGTGATCGCATGCAAGGTTAGCCCGCCATCCGGACTTCCCAGAGGTCGGTCATGGTTTCGGGCCTAGTCCCATCTCCCGGAGGCGGCGGGCGACCCGCACGTCGTCATCTGTCTCGTGGTCGTGCCCGTTGAACCGGTGAAGGACGATCTCCTTCTCGCCGGCGTAGGCGTTGAAAGCGGCGTAGACCGTTGACGGCGGGCAGACCTTGTCCATCAGGGCGGTGGAAAACAAGGCGGGAACTGTGCAGTGCCTTGCGAAATTGACGACGTCGAAGTACCGCAGTGTGTCGTGGACCTGATCTTCTGAGTCGCGATGGATGGACAGGTATCGGCGTATCTCGGCGTAGGGGTCGCTGTCGGTGACGGTGATCGCGCGGGGGATGTCGCACAGGAATGGAACGTTCGCCACGACCGCGGAAGCGTGACCTGCCAGCGTCGCCGCGGCGACCGCGACCCCGCCTCCCTGGCTGATGCCGTAGGAAATGACATGAGCTGGCTTGACGATGGCCTGTGCGGCGTCGATGGCCCGCGCGGCGTCGACGAATAACCGGCGGTAGTAGTACGTGTCGCGGTGGCTGATTCCCTTGGTCATCATTCCTGGGACCTGCGGACCGGTCCACGCGTCGTCGGCGGTGTCGCCGACACGCCACGAAGAACCCTGGCCCCTCGTGTCCATGACGAGGTGCGCGTAACCGCACGCGGCCCAGAACAGGGAATCCTCCGCACGCCCGCGGCCGCCGCCGTACCCGACGAATTCGACGACGACCGGGAGGCCGGCAAGCGCTCCGCGAGGCGACCGTAACCAAGCGCGGACCTTCTGTCCGCCGAACCCGTAGAAGGTGACATCGAACAGATCGAGTTCGGTGATGGCGCTCTCGAGCCGGTCGAGGTGGATGTCGAGGTCGTGTGACCGGGACTGGACCATCGTCTCGTCCCAGAACCGGCGGAAGTCGTCGGGCTCCGTCTGCGCACTCCGGTAGCCGGCCAGCTCAGCCTCAGGTAGGTCGAAGTACATCAGGAGCTCCCATCGAGCAGGGGTCGGGCGTCGGTGGCCGGTTAGGGCGTCCACGCGGAGTCGGGTCGCTCGGTACCCGAGCGATGACGCGCGCCCGAGCGCGCGTTCGCGGCGGCAGGACTCGCCTAGTATGAATCGTATTGCGCTCCCTCGCAATGTTTGACAGGCGGCCTACTCAAGTCTAGGTTTTCGAGAGCGTAAATCGTATTGCGTACTCTCTCGTCATCCAATCGTTGGAGGGCTCGATGATAAGGACCACCCCGAAGCAACGTCTCCCGTACTGCGCCGCGCCCTGGGCGCCTCCTTCGTCGCCGCCAGCCTCGCGGCCACGCTCCTGGTCCTAGCGGGGTGCTCATCGTCCAGCGGCTCGTCGGCGGCTCAGAGCGGTGGCGCACCCGCCGCGCTCAGCCTGCAGACCTGGGTTCGGTGCAGAGTATCCAGACAATGTGGGCCACCTACCAGGCGGCCAACCCGTCGACGACCACGGGACAATCGCTGAACGTCTCCTCCGCGGGCAGCAGCGACGGCGACCCGGTCGGCAAGTTCCGTCTCGAGCTCTCGTCGGGCAACAACATCCCCGACATCATGGGCTGAACTACGACGAGGTCCCGGCGGCGACTTTTTGACGGCGGCTGGCCAACCCGCCGACGACCCCGAGCGGATCGTGCCGCGGCCGTTGGCCGGGGCGCCGTCGTTGACGGGATTTCCATCCTGCCCCGGGCGTCCCGGAGTGATGCTGCGCCCCGTCCCGGGCGCTGATCCATGATGACGTCTACCCTTGCGAGAAGGCAGGTCATGACCTTTTCTCCACTCACCGCCGTGGCCGAACTGATCCACCTGGCGGCCGGTGACTACCATGTGTCGATAAGCCCTGTGGGAGCGAGCCTGGCGACGCTCACGCACCGCGGTCGCGAGCTGGTTCTGCCGGGCGAGGGCGACCCGCCGCGGCCACTCTTTCGTGGCGCCGTTCTGGCGCCGTGGCCGAACCGGATCGCGGACGGCCGCTACACCTTCCGTGGCAGGCGGTATCAGGTCCCTGTCAACGAGCTTGATCGACAGTGTGCGCTCCACGGCCTTGTCGCCTGGACCGGGTGGACGCCTGTGTCGGCTGAGTCCGACCGGCTGAGCCTGATGACGACGATCCACCCGCAGCCCGGCTATCCGCACCGGGTTCAGGTGCACACGGAGTACGTCCTAGACGGTGACCGTGGCCTGACGATTGTGGTCACGGGACGCAATTTGTCACAGGCCACCGCGCCGTGGGGCGTGTCAATCCACCCCTATATCGTCGCCGGCCCGGGCCCGGTCGACGACTGGACCCTACACCTGGACGCCGCGGAAGTCCTTGAGGTCGAGCCCGAGCGGCTGCTGCCTCGTGGTCGCCGTCCGGTGGATGGCACGGGGTTTGACTTCCGGCAGCCGCGACGGATCGGGGCGGCGGCGATCGACCACGCCTTTACCGGGATCGGCTTCGACGGCTCGGGCTTCGCTGTCGCGACCCTGACGTCGGGTGACCGTTCAGGCGGCACGGGGGGAGTGCGCATGACCTGGGACACCCGGTGTCGGTGGGTTCAGGTACACACCACAGATCTGCCCGGGGACCCCCATCACCGGTCCGGCCTCGCGCTGGAGCCGATGACGTGCCCGCCGGACGCATTCAATTCCGGGGACGGGCTGATAGCCCTGCCGCCCGGGCGTCAGGATACGACGACGTGGCGCATCGAAGCGCTGACCTGACTTCGCTAAGGGCGAACTAACTTGAAGGAAGGCGATCACGGGTAGCTGGAACTCCGCCAGAAGGAAGGCTTGGTGCGATCATGTCAGGCGCTTCGGTCAGGGCGCCGGTGTAGCCGCGGTGTTCCGGGTCGCGGATGGCTTGGCGGGTTTTGCGGTTGCGGTTGATGTGCCGGCCGCGCGCGTCGGGCCCAAGGCCTGTGTAGCAGCGTCAGGGTCGGCGATGAGGGCCAGCAGGTCTCCAAGACGTTGAGGCCGCCGCGACCGTGGCACCGTTTCCGTAAATCCGGGCTGGCGATGACGGTGTAACAGCCTCTTGCCGCCTCAGGCTTATCGTAGCCCGGGGTCGTCGATTACAGCCGCTCTCGGCTCTTTTCATAGAATAGGTATAACTTGTCTGCATCTGGCATAACGCCGACCGTGCTGCCCGGCGACGGCGCATCACGGGGAGCGCAAGGTAGATCCGGGGCTCTCGAAGCGTGGCGCGCCCGAGAACCACGCGCTGCAGTTCGCCTCCGGAGGTCCGAGGCAACTGTGAAATCCAGCTCGGCAGCGATCCGATGAATGCGGTCCTTGGCCGCCGAGGCTGGGCCTTGACCCCTAATGTTGGCCACGGGTTTATGCGACCAGCGATAGAGGGTGTCGGAGAGGTCGTCAGGCGGGTGCGGAAGCCGCGCGACGTAGTAGGAGCATGCTCATCACGAGGTGGATGACGTTCTCCGAGGTGGCGGCGCGGACCTCGTAGTCCTTGGCCAGCCGGCGGCAGCGGCCCAGCCAGGCCAGACTTTGTTCGATGACCCAGCGCCTCGGCAACGGGATGAACGCAGGTCCTCGCTCCGGTGGCGATGCCCCGGCTTGTACCCAGGTCGCGCGGTTCCGGCCATCTGGCCGCCGGACGATCTGGATGTCGACGCCCGCCTCCCGGGCGGCCCATTCCCGCAGGGCCACACCGCTGTAACCCTGATTGGCCCAGATGCGGTTCAGGCGAGGGAAATCGCCATCCGCTCGGACGTTGGCCAGCATCACCATGGCACCGTCCCGATCACCGACGTTCGCCGGGCTGACGCACACCTTGAGCATCGTGCCGGCCGTGTCAACCGGGACGCGGCGCTTCACGCCGGACACCTTCTTCGCGTTATGACGGGCCCGTCGTAACGGCAATTATCAGGGCCGGGATGTTATGTGGCGTGGGTTTACGCTGGCTGATGGTGGCGTCGTCGTTCGGTGTTCCGGGATAACTACAGGCTCTCCAGGAACGCGAGCAGGCTGTCGCTGGGGCGGTAGCGTCGGGTCCCGACTTCCGGTGGTGCTTTGCGGGCCAGGGCCTTCTCCTTGGTGGCCAGGTCGGCGTGCAGGTAGACGTCGGTGGCCTTGGTGCTGGCGTGGCCGAGCCAGAGCGCGATGGTGGAGGTGTCGACGCCGGCGTGCAGCAGCGCCATCGCGGCGGTGTGGCGCAGGGTGTGTGGGGTGACGTTCTTCGCCGCGAGAGTAGGGCAGGTCGCGGACGCCGCCGGGACGTACTTGGTGAGCAGGTCGGCGACTGCGTCGCGGCTAAGGCGTCCGCCGGTGCGGTTGGGGAACAGCGGATCGGATGGTCCGGCCCGGCGGTCGGTGATCCAGTGCTGGAGCAGGCGGGCGGTGGGGCGGGTGAGCGGTGTGACGCGATGTTTGCGGCCCTTGCCGGTGCAGCGCAGGTGCGCACCCGTCCCGAGTTCGACGTCGGCGCAGGTCAGTGACGTGATTTCGGAGACCCGCAGCCCCGTCTGCATCGCGACCAGCAGCAGGAGATGGTCGCGGCGGCCCAGCGGGGTGGACTGGTCTGGGACGGCGAGCAGCGCGTCGGTTTCGGCGCGGGTCAGAAAGCGCACGTCGGTGGAGTCGGGCCGTTTCTGGGGATGGCCAGGACGCGCTGGATGAGTAGGGCGTGCTCGGGGCAGCGCAGCGTAGCCGAACAGCGAGTGGATTGCGACCAGCCGGGCGTTGCGGGTGGCGATGCCGTTGTTCCGTTCGGCCTCCAGGTGGTCGAGGAAGCCGCCGACGAGGTCGGCATCGATGTCGGCCAGGTCCAGCGCGGCCGGCGTTCGTCCCAGCTCGCGCTGGACGTAGTGCAGCAGCGGTGGCGGCGCGATCAGCCGTGCGACCGATCGCTCCGCCATCTGATCGGTCGCCTGCCTTATCGAGCTCAGCGAGGGTCAGGAGTATGCGCCCTCGCACGAGCCGTCGAAGGAGACGATGGCAACAGCCCTCGGGATTTCAATCGCGCTCTTGTGCAAGGTGTCCCGCGTCAAGCTTCTGGCACAAGATCTCCGGTTTGGTTCTTGTGGATCGGGTGTAGCGGTGGGTCGGCCAGGACCTCGATCGCGCGGTGGAAATCCAAGGCTTCGTGCGGTCGGATGTGGTTGAACACTCCACGGTAGTGCTCGGCTTCGCGATATAGGTCCTCGACTGTGGTTATCTGCTTGCGGAGGCGGTAAAGGTGCTCGTACTTCAGCGAATCGAAGCCCCGCTCGCGAACCTCGTTCTGCCCAGGGTTCACGGCACCGGTGCGGATGTGCAGCAGCGCGGGCCGGGAGGCGATGAAGCTGGCGAACGCCGCGTCCTTGAACGCCCCGCCGTCGTCGGTGACCAGCTTGATGCGTACCGGGTCTCCCGTGTCCGGGTTCACCGGCAGCAGTTGCGGCAGCGGTGCTTCGCCGATGCGCTCGGCCTCGGCGATCGCCAGTCTGACCGCCTCGATCGCATCGGCACCGGTGCAGGTCGGGGCGACATGCCAGCCGTGCTCGTATTTGGTAAAGCAGTCAGTGACCCGGCCACGCGCCAGACGCCGTCGGCGGTGGTCTCGTACTCGGAGAAGTCCAGCTGCCATACCTCGTTCGGCCTGGTCGGCGGCTTGGCGAACGCCGCCTCGCGGTCCTTGGCCAGCTCGCGCCCATCGTCTTGGTAGCCGATGGGCTGCAGCAGGCCCCGGCGCCGCAGCGCCTGCTGCACGGTCGAGGCTGATGCCTGGTGCCCGTCGGCGGCCATCAGGACGTGGATCTTCCGATGGCGCCAGGCCGGCCAGTCGGCGGCGTACTTCGTGGTGACCGGCTCCATCGTCTCGACCGATGGGGCCGGCCACGGCCGCTTGCCGGTCGACTTGCCCCGACGATGTGCCGCCAGATGCCGGTGGTAGGTGCGGCGCGGGATGCCGATCATTGCGCTGATTTTCATCACTCGCAGCTCAACAGTCGCCTCCCCCAGGGCGGCCTTGAGCTCCTCGACCTCGGCCTCCAACTTCGCCTCGCGGGAGGGCGCACCGGAGTCCTTCGACTCCAGCCCGGCTCGGCCGCCCTGCAGGAACCGCCGCTTCCAAGTACCGATACTCTGCTCGGACATCTTGAACTGCCGGGCTGCGTCAGCCGCAGTGATCTCCCCAGCCAGGATCGACAACACGATCCGTATCTTCTACTCTGCCGGAAACACCGGTGGACGACTCATCATCAGCTCCTCGTGTCAGGGCTCAACTTTGCCCGGTGCCGCAAAATCTGGCGCGCGACAAAAGCGCGCAGGGTGCCGACCGCCATGCGGTCGCATGCCACAAAGACCGCGCGCGTGGGACGTTGACTGGATTGGTGGGCCGTAACCCTGATTGCTGAGCGCTGATCAGTCAATCGGAGAAGTCCTGCGTCATCCAGACAGTTCCGGAGGTGTCCCGGGACACGGTGATACCGATGTGATGCAAGGCCGGGTCGAGGATGTTCTGGCGGTGGCCGTCGTTGGGGGGCTTCTCGTCGAGCATGGACTGCGTCACGCCGACCGCCATGCTGGCCTTGCCGTCGTCGCTGTCGGCGACCGGACCACCGTCGCCGATGTTCTCCGCGCACTTGCCCCAGCTCACGCCAGCGTTGGTGACCCGGGCGCCGATGGTGGGCTCGCCGGGGCAGGCGTGGTTGAGGCCGCAGCCGGAGGCCATCACCCGTGTGTGTCCAGCTGAACTTCGCATCAGGCCGGCGGTGACGGTCAATGGACCCAGGCCGTTGTCTGCTCTCGCCTTGTTGATCAGGTCCAGTACTTGTTGTTCGGGTGCGGTGAGCATGGTGCTGGGCGTCGAGGTCGAGGACAGCGGCTGGGTGGGGCTCGTAGTGCTGGGTGAGCTGGTCGGTGTTGGCTTTGAAGTGTGGTACGTCGTCGGAGCGGGCTTGGGAGGCGTCGAAGTAGCTGGCGAAGATGTGGGGGATGGGGCGGTGGCGGCGACCGATGTGTCGGGCCGCGTCGGCGGTGAGGATGTTCCGGATGCTGATGACGAGGCCGTCGGCGGAGTCGGCTGGTGAGTTTCGTCCGCCGGAGCCGATAGGTGAACTGATCCGCTTGAACCTGTGGCGGCGAAGACGGCGGCGGCGCCGATAACCGCGCTTGCTCCGACGAGCCCGGCGACTTTGACGGTGAAGGGGCCAGCCGGCTTCGAAGCCCGGTGGTGGGGTGTTCGGCGATGCGACGTCGGTGAGATGACGAAGCCGCCGTGGGCGGTGCTGCTTTGGACCAGGGTTGTGAGTCCAATAGGAAGCGGGACCAATGCCAACTGGTACAGGAGACGTTCGGCGGGGACGAGGTCTCCTGCAGCGTTGAAGCAGTAGGCGCACTCCCGGATGTGGCGAGCGAACCGCTTGCGCCATAACGACTCCGGGCGACCGTGCCACATCGCGGCGATGTCTGCCATCCCGGGACACAGCGGTGCCTGAGCGAGGGCGCTGACGATCCGACGTGAGATCTCCAGCTGTTCCTTCATCCTCGTGACTCGCATCGAAGCTGAGCGCGAGTCCAGATCGAGGGCGTGGAGCATATCGGCGCGGGTCAGGTCGCCAGCCTCGACCAGCCACCACAGCGACAACAGGTCGCGGTGGTCCGGGTCGAGCCATTCGGTGGCCAGTGCGACATCTCGGCGCTGACCGGTGAGCCCGAGTTGCAGGATGGTCACATTGGCGAAGTCGGCACGCGGATCGGCCAGGTCTGCGATCGCATCCAATGGTTCCAGGTCGACGACGTGCTGCCCCTTGCGCTGGCGGATCTGGTTCATGGTCACCGCCACCAGCCACGAGCGGAAGGCTGCTGGCTCGCGCAGGTGCGGCAGTCCACGAATGACGCGCAGCATCGTCTCCTGGACCACATCGTCTACGTCGCCGGAGCTGGTCATGGCCCGGCCGACGATGTTGTAGACGAGGGGCAGGTGGGCGACGACCAGCGCGTCGAGCGCCACCGGATCGCCGGTGCGGGCCGCGGCTATCAATGCGACGTCGATATCCAAGATCATCCGAACGCCTCCAGAGTCGGCGGAAAACAAGCCTTCGATATGGGAGACCTTCGTCGGTCTTCGATGTCACGGTTTTGGTGATGCGTGTTCGGACTCTGGTTGATTTTGTGACTTGATGTTCTCGGCCGGATTGCAAGAGGCGAGAGGCGCTCGCGGCAGATCAGCTTTGGGGCCGCGAGGATGAGAACGTGGCATGGAGCATGTTGGCGATCGCGGCAACGCTCTTGTTCGCGGCGAGCGCATGCTTGGGTTAAGCGTCGACGTCGGTTTGAAGCTCGGGCGCATGGGGCCATGTCGGCTTCGCCGTCGCTCTCTCCAGCTGTTCTGTCCTGTGAGGTTGGGGACGCGGCTGGCGGGTGGTAGGCCGCGCAGCGCGGTGTGTCCGTGAAGGTGACCACGGGCATGGCGAACTGTCCCGGCTGCTCGGGAGGTGTGGCGTGTCGAGATTGGGCGACCGGGGTCAGGGTGACGGCGTAGCCGAGGTGTTCCAGTTCGCGGATGGCCTGGGGGTCTTGCGGCGGTCTGCACCTTCTGGCTTTGATGGAGACAGTCTGCGTAACTTGTGATGTTGGGGAGGTACCGCGTGGCGACCGGGCTGCCCCACGTGGCACCGTCTGCCGAGACGTAGATCTCGTAGTTGGCGATGCAGCCGTTGGGGGCAGCCTGGCCGGGTAGGGGCTGGGGTCCAGGGTTGTCACGGGGCAGACCGCGACGAGGTCCAACTAGATCTCATCGGGGGAGCGGTGCGGTCGCGTTCAGGGACGGGGCTGGTTCAACTGGAAAGGGTCCAGCGCTGGTTGGACCCGGCGTTGCAGTCCCAGATGACGAGTTGGGTTCCGTTGGTGGTCGAGAAGTTGGGGTCGTCCAGGCAGCGGCCGGATTGGGGGCTGAGGAGGGTTCCGTCGGGCTGGGGTATCCACTGCTGGTTGGGTCCGTCGTTGCAGTCCCAGATTTCCATGGGCGTACCGTTGGCGGTGTTGGCGCCGGTGACGTCAAGACATTTGCCGTTGATGCGGAGGGTTCCGTTGGTGTAGGTCCAGGTCTGGGCCGAGGAGTTGTTGCAGTCCCAGATCTGGGCGTGGGTGCCGTTGGTGTTGTTGCCGGCGTTGTCGTCCAGACACTTGCCGGCTATGCCGGAGGTGACCGGGCCGGTGTGGGTCGGCGGTGGGGGCGGGGTAGAACCGCAGGTGGTGGCGCCGGTGGTGTAGGGGCACAGGACGGTGACGAATCCGCCGTTGGTGGCCACCGGTACTGACAGGGTGTTGGTGTTGGCCACGACCGTAGTGTTCAGTGTCAGGCCGCCTGTGCCGTCGGTGAGGGTCTCGGCCAGCCACTGCCCGGAGCCGAGGAACCCGAGGCCGGTTTGGTAGGTCTTGGCGGGCAGGGCGGAGATGCCGGAGAGGTACCAGTTGGCGCCGAAGCGGCGGGCGAAATACGCCTCCTTGCCGGGACTGCCGCTCAGCAGCAGGGTCTGGTCCCAGGCGGTGGGCAACTCGTTCAGGATGTGCAGGGCGGCGGGGTGGGCCTGGTAGGACTCGGGGTTGTCGCCGGCATGCTGCCAGCCGGATTCGAACGCCGCGAAGGTGGCGACTTCATGGGCGTCGGTAGTGTCCCGGCCGCTTACGGACAGTTCGGTGGGGGTGAAGTCCATACTGGACACGGCGTTGCGGGTGAAGGGCAGGATGGTGTTGAAGGCGGCGCGGTTCTGCTTCTGCTCCCCGCCGTAGACGGCCTCTGCCGTCATGACGTGGGGCCAAGTACGCTGCATGCCGCGGGGCATCTCGGTCCCGTGGAAGTTAACCATCAGCTTCAACGCGGCGGTCTGGGCCAGGACGGCGTCGTACCAGCCCATGGTGGCGTGGTTGTAGTCGAATACGTAGTCGATCTTGACGCCGGCGACGCCCCAGCTCTGTACCAGCGGCAGCCAGTGGTTGCGCTGGTCGGCGGTCTTCAGGTCGCTGGAGTCGAACCACAGAAGGATGCCCACGCCTTTCGCCTTGGCGTAGTTGACGACGTCGGGGATCCAGGAGGAGTCCCAGCCGGCGTCGATCAGGACGTAGGGCCAGCCGTTTTGGGCAGCGAAGTCGACGTACTGCTTCTGCCGGTTTTCATTGCCTGGGCTCGTCGGTTCGGTGAGCCAGGACCAGGCGACCTTGCCTGGGCGGATCCAGGACGTGTCGGCGATCTTGGAGGGTGGTGCGAGGTCGTTGACGAGCCGGGACTGCGTGATAGTTGCCAGGTTGCCGATCACCGCCGTGCGCCAGGGGGTGGACAGGGGCCCGGTCGTGGTGATCGAGGAGTCGTCCAAGGCCACGGTGTAGGTGCCCGAGTTGCTTTGGTGGGACAGGCGGCTTCCGTCGTAGCGGCCATCGACGTCTGATTCCGCGATCAGGGCGTAGTTCCCGCCGACCTTGAACAAGGCGCCCAGACCGTAATCGCCGGCCGGTGCGGCGCCGGCGGTGCTGCCGAACCACTGGCCCTGGTTGTCCGCAGCGTACGGTTGCAGCCAAGCCGGCGATCCGGTCGGCACCGTCCAGGAGGACGTTTCGCGCTCGACGCTGATGCTTCCGGCTGTGGGCAGGATGTAGCGGTAGGCCGCGCCCTCGTCGGACACGCGCACCACCAGGTTCAGGGCGGCTCCGCCAACGCCGGTGAAGGACAGGGTCGTCTCGGTGAACGTGTCGGACACCTGGGAGTACTTGCCGGTGGTCATGGTGTAGGACTCTGTGACGGTGCGGTCAGTGCGTCCGGTGAAGGTTAGGTTCTGGCTCAGGTCGGCGGTGCTGGTGACGATGCCGATGGTGGAGGGGGACAGCACCTGGGCGCCGCGGTCTTGCACTCCGAATTGCAGCGAGCCGGAGCTCAGGCTCACCTGGGCGCTGACCGGGGAGTCGGCGGTGGGGCCGTTGACGGTCCAGGCGGTGGCGGCCGCCGCGGGCGGCAGGGGTCCGAGGCCGATCAGGGTGGGGGTGCCCAGCAGCATGACAGCGGCCAGTGCCAGGCGTGATGGTCTGAATCTGCTCTTTCGCATGGTGACTCCTTGGGCGCGTGGCGTCGTAGGGCGTCAGCGGGCGACGCCCGAAGCTCTCGTAGCTGAGTGTGAACGTTCACTATTCTGTGCGTCGTGGCGGAGTCTTGTTGTGTTCGATGGCTGCGATGCGGGACCAGCTCCCCCGCCCCCGGGCGGTCCTCGCTTGGGGCGTACCCGAAACGCAGTGGAGAAGATTGGATCTTCATGGTCGCAAAATCATGGTGCTCGCTCATTCGAACGGTCGTCGTCGGCGGCGTTGATTGCCAAACGTCACCACAGGTCAGGGTCCTGGCAGTGGCGCGAAGTCAGGCCTACTGGACGCTGTTGGTTCTCGTCAAAGGCCGACCGTCGGACATGCGCCGCCGCGGGCGGCGCCGATGGACCCGGCTAGGGCACTGTCGTCCCGGGATGGCGAACAGCATCTGAGGCCGGGCGAAACCGGTCACGGACGCCGTCGTCCGCTGGCGGTCGAGCAGTGTGAACGATACCAATGCTTCCTGATGTGAACAAGAACTCTTGTAAGCGGACGATTTGGCGTGTATCCGATCGCCAATAATCGAAGATGGTTGATTCGTCGAGTGGGTTTGGTCTCAGATCCGCCCTTGGACGCGGCGCGCCGTTGGGCTGCCGCAAGGTCTCGTGGGGCAGCTGGTAGCAGCCGGGGAAGTCTTCCGGACTACCGGACCCGGCAGACCCCTGACATAGTTCCGGGTCTGCCTGCACAGATCCGCTCGTCGGAACAACGGCGCCACCCGCTCCTGCGGCGACCGTCACTGGGGGCCGTCCACGCCTCAGCCTCTGCCAGCGATTTCCCATCCGCAAACCGCAGGCCGATACAAGGCTGGAGTATCAGGCGGATGCTCGGGCCACGGGCTTTGCTGACAAGGTGAGGTGGCGGGCTGGGCTTGGAATAGACGTTGGTCATTCGTTCGAGGAGCAGCCGGGCGGCGGCGCGGCCTTGCTCGAAGGTGAGTGCTTCGACGGGTGTCAGCGGGGGGACTGCCATTTCGGCGGCGTCGATGTTGCCGTAGCCGGTTACCGCGACGTCGCTGGGGGTGTCAAACCCGTGCTCGCGTGCTGCTGCGATAGCGCCGATGGCAATCATATAGTTGGCGCGCACCAAGCAAGGCCGACGTTCAGGACAACCGCCGCTCGGCGGAGATCCGATTCGCGATGGGCGGGTCGCAAGTCGTCGTGATAACGGGTACCTCAAGCGTTGGCAAAACCCTGATCCTGGGGCTCGGGATGCTGCTCGAGCAGCCGCTTGGGCACGTGAGTATCAGGCGCGTGCCCACGACCGAATGCGCGGCTAGGAGCGTGGGTCAGTAACGGCTAGTGCGGCCTGTGGCTATGGTGGGTTCATGGGGGATTTGGCGCAGGGTCCTGGGATCCGCTTGTTCGAGCAGGCCGCGCGGCTGGGGCTTAGGCTTCTGTCCGGTGATGGGGATGCTCTGCCCGGGGACGAGGACTTCTTGTTGTGGGGCGTGGACGTCGATGCCGGCGCCGGGATTGGCGTGGTGGAGCTGGTGCATGGCGAGCGGTCGTTTCGCTGTGACTATGA
>Ga0207671_10000785_pt1 | contig 40257 bp, 23 predicted proteins | sample KBSC24metaG_FD_184352 | JGI IMG/M metagenome (GOLD analysis project Ga0207671, IMG submission 184352) | Corn rhizosphere microbial communities from Kellogg Biological Station, Michigan, USA - KBS C2-4 metaG (SPAdes) (version 2) | ecosystem: Host-associated > Plants > Roots > Rhizosphere > Soil...
AGGTTGGAGATCCGTTTCTCGAGAAGCTTCTGTTGGAGGCGTGTCTGGAGGCGATGCGGAGCGGCGCTGTGGCTGGTATTCAGGACATGGGCGCGGCAGGTTTGACGTCGTCGTCATGCGAGATGGCAGCACGCGCAGGCACGGGGATCGAGCTCGATCTGTCGCTGGTGCCGCAGCGCGAACAGAATATGACGGCCTACGAGATGCTGCTCTCCGAGTCGCAGGAACGCATGTTGATCGTGGCTCATTCGGGTCGTGAGCGCGAGGTTGTCGACATCTTTCGCAAGTGGGATCTGGATGCAGTCGTCATCGGTCGCGTGCGCGACAACGGACGGATGCAAGTGGTTCACGACGGTGCGACGGTTGCTGACATTCCGGTTGCAGCGTTGACAGACGAAGCACCGCGTTACGAGCGTCCGATGGCAAAACCTGTTCGCGAAGAGCCGAGTTCACAGATCCACATCCAAGGCACAAATCACACACACGATCTGATCACGCTCCTCTCGTCCGGCAACATCGCGTCGAAACAGTGGGTCTACCGGCAGTACGATCACATGGTCCGAACCAACACCGCGATTCTCCCCGGCGCGGACGCGGCGGTCATCAGGATCAAGGAAACCCGGCGCGCGCTCGCGATGACGCTCGACGGCAATGGACGCTATTGCGCCGCTAATCCTCGCGAAGGCGCGAAGCTGATCGTCGCGGAAGCCGCGCGAAACGTCGTGTGTGTCGGTGCGAGGCCGATCGCGATCACGAACTGCCTGAACTTCGCGTCGCCCGAGCGTCCGGAAGTGATGTGGTCGTTCTCGGAAGTCATCGATGGAATGGCCGAAGCGTGTCGTGCGTTCGAGACGCCGGTGGTTTCAGGAAATGTTTCGTTCTACAACGAGACTGAGGGTCGAGGAATCCTGCCGACGCCGGTGATCGGAATGGTTGGACTGATCGAGGACGTCAAACGGGTGGTGTCGCCGGGCTTCAAGAATGAAGGCGACGTGATCGCGCTGCTCGGCACAACGCAAGACGACTTGTCGAGGAACGTGCCTCTGTTGGATCTCGAACGAGAACTTGCCGTCCAGAAAGCTTGTCTCGAAGCTGCGGAAGCGGGTTTGTTGATTTCCGCACACGATTGCTCCGATGGTGGACTGGCAGTGACACTCGCGGAGTCGAGTTTCTCGTCGCTAGGACGAGACGCGATTGGCGCCGAAGTCGATCTGAAAGGACCACTTGGTCCAACGGTGCTGCTCTTCAGTGAAACGCCGTCGCGAATCGTTGTGACGTTCGCTTCTTCCGATGCCGGCGCAATTCAGGAAATTGCAGAACGCAACAACGCCCCGTTTGCCATCATCGGCCGTGTGGGTGGAACCAGATTAGTGATCAACGTCAACGGCAGTGAAGCGATTGACGCCGCCGTCTCTGAACTTGAAGCAGGCTGGCGAACGGCGCTGTCCGATAAACTCCAGACTGAACTGGTAGCGTAATTGCATCCAGTCATCTACCTCAACAAAACCATGGTAGAGGCGACCAAAGCGCGCGTCGCTCCCGTTTCGTCCGCCATGCTTTATGGACGCGGCGTCTTCACCACACTCGCCATCTACAACTCACAACCATTCCTCTGGTCCAAACACTGGCAACGACTAACAGCACACGCCAAAAAACTCGACGTCGACTTCACGGGCTGCACAGAGAAGAACGTCGGCGACGCGTTGCGGAAACTGATCTCTGTAAACCGGGTGAAAGATGGTCGCGCGAGAGTGATCATGCTTGCCCGCACGGGCCGCGACTTTTGGAGAGCGAAGGTGCCGGGAACGAAGAAGACCGATCTTCTGATCATGACCGGCGAACCGCACAACGTTTCTCAGAACGGGTTGTCGCTGGCCGTCTCGCCTTACCGCGTCAACACGTTTTCGCCGTTGACTGGAGTCAAGAGTCTCAACTACCTGGACCACGTGCTTTCATGGGAAGAGGCACAGAGCCGCGACTTCGATGAAGCCGTGGTCTTGAACGAGCGTGGCGAGATTGTCTCTGCTACCACCGCAAATTTATTCTGGTCTAAAAATGGCACGCTTCACACGCCCACGCTGAGCACGGGCGCTCTTGCGGGTGTCACGCGCGAATGCGTGATCGAGATCGCAAACAAACATTTCGTTCCATTGTTGGAAGGAATTTACGAGATGACCGACCTCACCGATGCCGATGAGATCTTCTTGACCTCCTCCGGCGTCGGCGTCGCCCCCGTCACGACTTTTGACTTCCGACGTTATGCCGTCGACGGAAGCCTCACAACCACAATTCGGAAGGCTTTTACTGACATGATTTACAAGATTTCTCAGGATTAATCCTGAAAAAATCCTGTAATCATGTCAAACCATTCGGTGCGAGCGGCAACGATCTCAGTCTTTTCCCGGTCGCGTCGAAGATCGCATTGCCAACGGCCGGCGCGAGCCCGACGATCGGCGTCTCGCCCGCACCCGCGGAAGGCAGATCCTTCCGATCGAGCAAGACAATCTCGATCGCCGGCATGTCGCTGAATCTCGGCACACGGTATTTCGAAAACTTCCCATTCAAGATCTGCCCGTTCCTGAAATCGATACGCTCGAACAGCGCGCCGCCAATCGCCTGCACCACCGCACCCTCAACCTGGTTGTGCAAGTGAAGTCGATTCACGATCGCGCCACACTCAAAGCTCTCGACAACACGTTCGATCTTCACGTTCCCGGTCTTCGCATCCACCGAGACCTGCGCCGCCGTCGCAACGTAACTACCTTTCTCAAACCCGCACGCAATCCCACGCCCGCGTCCTTCGGTCTTCTTTTTCCCCCACCCGAACGCGTTCGCCGCCGCCTCCAGCACTGCTTTCAATCGCGCATCCTTGATGTTCTTCAAGCGAAACGCGACCGGGTCCATCGCGACAAGCTGTGCCAGCTCATCCATGTGAACCTCGCGCGCGAAGTGATTCGCCGTCGCCGCCAAACCACGATACGAACCCTGTCGCAAAGGCGACTTGCTGTTGTGAAACTGAATGTCCTGATTCGGAAAGTCGTACTTCACCTGGATGCCCGAACCGCCGGAGTTGTAGTTATGAAACTCCCACGCCGTAACTGTTCCGTCGTTCTTCACTCCGGTGCTGACGTCGATCACGCCCGCGGGACGAAAGTAGGCCCAGTTGAATTCCTCTTCTCGCGTCCAAACGAGTTTGACCGGCTTGCCACTCGCGCGCGCCAGCCGCGCGGCTTCGACCGCGCATTCGCCCGTGTGTTTTCCACCGTATCCCGAACCCGTGTCGGGCACGATCACGCGCACCTTTTCTTCCGGGATGCGAAACGCTTCGGCCAATTCCGATCTGACTCCGAACGGTCGCTGCGTGCCTGTCCAGACGATGAGCTTGCCGTCATTCCACTCGGCGATGGCGGCGCGTGGCTCCATCGGCGCGTGCGCGATGTAAGCGACGGTGTAGGTTTGCGAGAGTTTCTTGTCGGCGGCGGCGATGCCACCGGCGATCGATCCCACGGGACGGCTTCGCGCCGCCGAAGCATTCTTCTTCAGGTAGTCAAACAGCTCTTCGGCCCCAGGCTGACCCGGAGCTTTCCAGTGCACCGCGATCGCTTTCTCAGCGCGTATCGCGGTTTGGCGATCGGGCGCCGTGACGCCGATGAAGTCGCCATCACTGACGACTGTCACACCTGGCATCGCTTCCGCTGCTTTCGTGTCACTCGAGACGAGCGTTGAATTCAGCGCTGCCGGGCGCACCACGCGACCGTACAACATACCTTCACGTTTTAAGTCGGACGTGTATTGATGTTTGCCGGTGACGAAATCACGACCATCAACTTTCGGAACAGAAGTGCCGGCAATGGTCCATTGGCTCGCCGGCGTGATCGCGACGTCCGCGGGAATCGTCTTGACGAGCTTTTGACCTTTCGCGACTTCAGCGATCGTGAGAGATTTCGACGCATCGTGATTCACGAAACGCGCGTCGACAATTCGCACCGTGTTCGCTTCGACTTTCCACTGTTCGGCCGCGAGCGTGATCAATGTTTCGCGCGCGGCGGCGGCAGCCTTGCGCAACTGTGGCGCCATGCGTGGAGTCGTCATGCTGCCGAATGTTCCCATATCGAAAGGCGTTAGATCGGTGTCCGCCATCACGAGCCGCACGGTGCTCAACGGAACGTGCAATTCTTCCGCGACCGCCTGCGTCAACGACGTGCGAATGTTCTGACCGATTTCGACTTTGCCTGTGAAGACAGAAACCGTTCCCTTTTCGTCGATGTGGATCCACGCGCCGATCTCGTTCGGAACGCGTTCATTGAACCTGCCGGCTCCGGATTCACCCTGCTCCTGTTGCAGCGTTCGTGCGACGAGGTTCGACACCGGCACGATCAGCGCGATGCCGCCGCTGAATGCTTTCAAAAACTGTCGCCGATCGAAACCGAAGCTGTACCGGGGATCGGCAAACAACTCATAGCGTTCTATCTCATGGGCTATCTCAGGGGCCAGTTCGAGATCGTCGTTCATCCCGTAACCTCCTTCGCGGTGCCGGAGGCAATCTCGATTGCGTTGACGATGCGCGCGTACGTCCCGCAGCGACAAACATTACCGTCCATGTGTTTCACGATCTCTTCGCGTGATGGCTTCGGGTTTTTACTGAGTAGTCCTGCTGCTGCCATGATCATTCCCGACGTGCAAAACCCGCATTGAAGCGCATCGGCCTTCAGAAATGCGTCCTGCAACGGGTGCAGCTTGCCGTCTTTTTCCAAGCCCTCGATCGTGGCGATCTGCTTGCCGCTGACGCGAGCCACCGGCGTCACGCATGAACGCGTGGCCTGGCCATCGACCAGCACTGTGCAGGCGCCGCATTTCGCCTCGCCGCAGCCATACTTCGTTCCGGTCATGTTCAGATAATCGCGCAGGACGTAGAGCAGAGGCGTTTGTGAATCGACGTCCACGCGCAGTTTCTTCCCGTTCACGGTCAGACTGGTGACGTTTGCCATAATGCGTTAGTTTAGCCACAAAAGACCTTTTATGGTAATTTCAACAACATGAGCACCGTCACTGAAGAAACTCCCGAAACAACCGAACCAAAGACAAATAAGTGGGTTTATCTATTCGATGAAGGGGCGGGCGACGATAAAGCACTCCTCGGCGGAAAAGGCGCCGGACTTTGTGAAATGACGCGCGCCGGATTGCCAGTGCCGCCGGGATTGGTCGTCACCACCGAAGCCTGCAATGCCTTTTTCGAAAACGACAAGAACTTCCCGGAAGGCATGTGGGAACAGGTTAAGGAAGGTCTGAAAAAGATCGAGGAGAAGGTTGGCAAACGTTTCGGCGATCCGAAAAACCCGCTGCTCGTTTCGGTGCGATCGGGCGCGGCTTTTTCGATGCCGGGGATGATGGATACGGTGCTCAACCTCGGGTTGAATGAAGAGACGGTGCAGGGTCTGGCGGAGCAGACGGGCGATCTTCGTTTCGCGCTCGACGCGTATCGGCGGTTCGCGTCGTTGTTCGGCGAGATCGTGATGGGCGTCGCCCATGAAAAGTTTGAACGAGTGCTCGATCGCTTCAAAGCGCAAACGCAGGGTGGAAAGGACACAGATCTTCAATCGGATCACTTGCGCGAGATCATCGCCGCCGAGAAACAGATCATTCTCACCGAGACGCAGGCGATTCCTGAAGATCCTTACGAACAGCTGCGCGTCGCGATTGCAGCGGTCTTCAACTCGTGGATGGGCCGTCGCGCGATCGACTATCGACGCGTTAATCGCATTCCCGATTCATTGGGCACCGCTGTGAACGTGCAGGCGATGGTTTTCGGGAACATGGGCGCGGGCAGCGGCACCGGCGTCGCGTTCACACGCAATCCCTCGACAGGCAAAAAGGAACTCTACGGCGAGTATCTCTTGAACGCGCAGGGCGAGGACGTCGTCGCCGGCATTCGCACGCCAAATCCGATCAACCAACTCAAAAGAGAACTGCCCGAAGTTTACGATCAGTTTGCGCAAATCACCGATCTGCTCGAAAAGCATTATGGCGACATGCAGGACTGCGAGTTCACCATCGAGCGCGGCAAGCTGTGGATGTTGCAAACGCGCACTGGTAAACGGAGTGGCGGTGCCGCCGTGCGCATCGCCGTCGAGATGGTTTTCGAGAAACTGATCGACAAGGCGACCGCCGTAAAGCGCGTCACACCCGAGCAACTGGATCAACTACTGCATCCGACGGTGGATCCGAAAACGAATGCAACCGTGCTCGCGACTGGTCTTCCGGCGAGTCCCGGCGCTGCACAGGGCCAGGTTGTTTTCAGTCCTGACGAAGCTGAAGAAATGGCTCGTGAAGGCGCGCGCGTCGTGCTCGTGCGACAGGAAACCAGTCCTGACGATTTCCACGGCATGGTCGCAGCTCAGGCGATCGTCACCGCGCGTGGCGGCATGACGAGCCACGCCGCCGTGGTTGCGCGAGGCATGGGCAAGACGTGCGTCAGCGGCGCTCAGGCTCTGAATATCGACTACAGCCAGCAGCAGTTCACTGTCGACAGTACGGTCGTCACGAAAGGCGAATGGATCACGGTTGACGGTTCGACTGGCCGCGTGTTTCTGGGGCAGGTGCCGACGATTCAACCGACTCTCGGCACTGACTTCTACAAGCTCATGACGTGGGCCGACAGCTTTCGCCGTCTGCGCGTGCGGGCGAATGCGGACACGCCGCTCGACGCAAAGACGGCGCGGCAGTTTGGCGCCGAGGGAATCGGCCTCTGTCGCACGGAGCACATGTTCTTCGGCGATCAACGACTCGCAGCGATGCGCGAGATGATTCTTTCTGAGGGCGTCGGCGCGCGTGAGAAAGCGCTCGAGAAGCTGTTGCCGTTGCAGCGTGGTGATTTCATCGGGATCTTTCGCGAGATGGCAGGACTGCCAGTGACCATTCGTCTCCTCGATCCGCCGCTTCACGAGTTTCTTCCAAACGCGGAAGAGCTCGGCAATGAGCTGGCGGAGTTGAAGATGAAGTTGAAAGCCGCGACGACGTTGACTGACATGGACCACGTGCTCGACGAGATCGATCACAAGCGAGCGCTGCTGCGACAGGTCAATCGCATTCGTGAAGCTAATCCGATGCTCGGTTTCCGTGGTTGTCGTCTTGGGCTGCTGTTTCCGGAAGTCACGAGAATGCAGTGTCGCGCGATCTTTGAAGCTGCGTGCCAGGTGCAGGGCGAGCGTAAGAAGCTCGAGCTCGAGATCATGGTGCCGCTCGTGTCGCTGAGTGAGGAGTTGCGGCAGCAATCCGAACTGATCCACGAAATCGCGAGGCAGGTGATGGGCGAACACGGCATGACGATCGAATACATGGTTGGGACCATGATCGAGTTGCCGCGCGCGGCGTTGATGGCGGATCGGATTGCGAGGCACGCACAGTTTTTCTCGTTCGGTACAAACGACCTGACACAAACTACATTTGGATTGAGCCGAGACGATTCGAGCCGCTTTCTCCCGATCTACATCGATCGGAAGATCATAAGGGACGATCCATTTCAGGTGCTCGATCGAGACGGGGTCGGACAACTCGTCAGGATTGGCACCGAGCGTGGACGCAGTGTGAAGCCGGAGTTGAAAGTCGGAATTTGCGGCGAGCACGGTGGCGATCCGCAGTCGATTGCATTCTGTGATGAAATTGGACTCGACTACGTGAGTTGTTCGCCGTTCCGCGTTCCCGTAGCCCGCCTGGCAGCAGCACAAGCGGCTTTAAATCCAGCCACAGATTACACAGATCAAGCAGCGTAAGGCACAGAAGAAAACAGAACTGTTTGATGACTTCTCCTTTTGTGTGCTTTTTGTGCCTTTTTGCGGCCCTAATCAGGGGGTGGGATCGGTGTGGAACATGGACATTACTTTGAGCATCGCGGGGACGAGGGTGGTGATGCCCGTTACCAGGGCGAGCGAGGACGAGAAGACGTCCTGTTGAGTCACGAAAAGGAAGGCGGCGATGGCCAGCATCACCACGAGGATCGGGACTTTCAGCGTCTGCCATAAGCTGCCCTGCTGCGCCTGCTTGTCTTGCTCAGCCACAAACGAGACCTTCTCCGCCGACTTCACGAACTGCCGGAAGCTGTCGTTGAAAAGATGCACATCGTGATCTCTGACGATCAGTTCGCGTCTGAGTAACGCCTCGATGTCAGGATCGCGATGGCTCAGCAGACGGTCCTGGCCCAAATGGCAAAGCGTCAACTTCTCGCCCGTTGAACAAGAGTTCCAGATATGTGTGTAGTACGCGCGCGCCTGGTTGGCGATTCTTCCGATCAGGTGTTCTCGAGTAAGTGTGACAAAACCCTTTTGCGACAGTATCTGCAAGCCGACGCGTTGCAACGGTTCTCGCGGCGCGCACTCGTCATAAAGAGTCTTGAACAGTTCGTCGATGTCTTCGGGCGATTTGCCTTGTAAATCCCCCGCCAGAATTCGCGCTTTTTCTTCCACCAACTTTCCTCTGAAAAGGAAACCGTCGTCCGTGTCCTCGGCGTATTCAGTAAAGAAGTTACTGATGATCACGCCGGCCCAGCGCCCGGTTTCATCGCGTTCGCCGTTCGCGTGTCCGTTTTCACCGTTTGTGAAGCGGTACTGTGACGACTCAGCAGACGAGAAGATCACCATCGTTCGCTGTTTCGCCAGCAGACTCTCTACCAGCTTCAACTTCTGCTGATTGATCTTCGGATCGTCCATTCCATAGTCGAATTCGTCGAGCGCGATAACGGTGTCTTGCCCGACGGAGCTGTAGTCAAACGCGTCGGCCCAATCAGCAGCCGTGGCGAGGCTCGGCACATTTCTCAAACAGAGGTTGCTCTCAGTACCCGGCACCTTTTTCACAAAAGGCGCATTCACCACGACGAACACGTTGCGTTCGATCCTGGAACTCAACAGCTTCGTCAACGAGTGGCTGCTCGGCTTATGCGTGTCGAGCAGGAAGACTTTTCGAACGATGAAATTAACGAACATGAACAGCGGCGCGAACAGCAAAAGAGCTCCAATCAGCGGAAATCCGGGAACGCCGAGTAGTGGAACCGAGGTGTTCAAATGCAAACGTGGTGCGGCGTCGTGCCCGGCACTGCCTTCGAGATGGAGGATCGAACTGTCCATCGCAGCGGACTCCCACCGCCCGACACCCGGCACCGAAGGGTTGTCGAGGAGTCCGCGCCTCTCGATGCTGTCTCGATTCGACAGCGGAACAATGCCGCTCAAGCTTGAAAGCAGATCCGTTTGAGTATCTTTCACACAGGTAATCTCAGTGGCCGGGCTCTGATGCTGCGTCTGGAAAAAGAAGTTGTCGTACACGTCCCACGGCTCGGCTAATCTTTGCTTGATGAATGCTTCGCGGTTTTGTGATTCGGGAGCCTTGCCGTCGGCGAATTTAATGCCCGAGTAACTGCTGCGAATGCGCGCGTCTCGCTTATCGAGCGCAGTCGTGACGGAGTACTGCGCGTGCTTGATGAAAAGTCGTATCTCGGATTCGTACGCGTATTTGAAGAATGCGCCAGCCGGCAGAATCGAAATGAGGAGGAGAAGCAGGCTGACATTCATCACGTATAGGTGATTCGCGTCCTTAAACCGATTGAGCAGCCCCGAAACAACTTTCAGGACGGGCGACTTGAATCCCCAACGCAGGTTCACGAAATACACAAACGCCGCGAAGAAACTGATCGCCACGGTCAACCACACCACTCGCTGTCCATGCAAAACAATCGTGAGCGACAGACAAAGCACCGATAATACGAGCAGGATAAAAATCGATTGCCGGTAAATGTCAGCCTTCGTCTCTGAAGGCCACAACCACGCTCTTCTGTCGTTAACTACATTGAAAATGTAGAAGATGGTGAAGGCGGTCATGAGTATCAGACCGTACATCAAAAACAACACACTGACCGTCGTGAGTAGCTCAAAAAACGCACTTCGCAACGGCTGCTTGTTTCTAAAAACTATGAGCGACCAATCCGGAAATCCCTGGAGCGTGGTGATAAAGAAGCGATGATCTTCACCGAGGTAGCGGACGTTCATGGCCCTGTCGGCGCGCCCGATCACGGCTGAACGCAAACTGGTATCTTCATCACATTCCTGAAAAAGATTTTCGCCGAGGTGATGAGCTTCGTCAGAATGAAAAAGAACCTTACCGTCGTTTGTGATGATCGTGTACCCGAAGCCTGCGGGCAACACGGGATCCATCAGCGACAACAAGCGCGAATCAAGTGCGATGGTCCATGGCGTGCCGGTGACGGCCTTTGAGATCTCAACCACGTTTCGTCCGGTGGTTCTGGAAACGATGGGTTCCAACGCAAACTTATGCTGCTCGAGTTCGTAGACGTTTCCCTGGCGAATGTTGTCGAAATACCCTCGGCCGGAAACGCCGATGTACTGCGTCGTGTAAGGCTTGGTCGTCCACTTCGCTACCTGCATGCCGGAAGGACCGATCCAGATAACGGTCTCGAAGTAGCGATACGGCGGGTTTGACTCGAGCAACGACGGCAGAATGTCGATCCTGTTTCGATAATCTGAGTCCCTGACGGAGCCGTATGCGGGGAGCGGACCCGTTTGCGATTCAGCACCGGAGTTCGAGTCGAGTAATCCGAGGACTTTTTCGTTCTGGCTGAGTATGTCGAGTTGCGCGAGCGCCTGCTTGAGCTCGTCGTTGAAATTCTTTTTGATATTGCCCGCGAGTGTTTCAACCTGCTCGTCCATTTGCGTTTCGATGGTGGAGTAGACGTAGCCGTACAGCCCAAAGCAGGTCAACACGGCAAGAACCACGATCGTTGCAAACACCAGCAAGTAAACATCCGATGGTTTAAATCGATCTTTTGGACCAGCCAGAACCAGTTTCAAAAACGGCCAACTAAAAACGAGCAACGCGGCCAGAAAGCCACCGATGATCAGAAGCGTATATGGAATGGAAATGGACCATGCTTCACTCATCAGGTAATTGGATTTCATCAGACCGCTTGCGATCCAGGTAACGTCTGGTGCATTCGCATTGCTGGAAGGCAAAGACAGTTTGATTGGATGCGAAAACAGTTTGTAATTCGAGCCGGCCAGAGCTACGTCGATCACATTGCTGGTTTGCGCGATCTCCTTGAGGTCGATCTTTTTGTTCTTGTCGTCGGCCGACGTGAGCTTGTCGAGCGAGGCAAGACGAATCTGCGTTACGTCATGCTGAAAAATAACGCGGGCTGTATCAGCTTCGGCGATGAGGATGTTTTGAAATTGATCCGCATCGGAACCCACACGCGCCGACAGGAAAGGTTGAATCAGCTTGTTTAGATCTACCTTTGCTTTCACCCTGATCACGGTCTTCTCGACAAGCCCGTCAGCAACGTAATCCAAATACAACCACGAGGAATCGCCCTCATACTTCACCGCCGTCAGCGTGACGGTGCCCGGCGAAACCTTGTCGCTCCACGGTTCCGTATCGATGTTGATAGGCGTAATCAACGGGCCCTGTTCCCGCAGCTTTTTGAAGCTCTGTTTCAAGCGCTCGAAATTCTCCTGTTTGCGCTCGGGGTCGGGGTTGAAGGAGACGGAATCCGTGTCAACAAACCGCGGCCTGATGAATTTGTCGCTCGTGTTTTTCAACACCGAGCCCGCGCTTTCGACCTTGAGGGTGATCTGGCTGCTGATGAGAGATAGTTTTCGGAAGCTGCGATCTGTGAAGTAGCCAGTTTGACTGCGGACATACAGGAAGTAATAGATCGCAAACGGCAAGGCGAGCACCGCGAGGATGATCACGAAGATACGGAGGCGATAGAGAGGCGGTGATAGCCTCTTGAGGGTACTGGCTATACTCATAACTATAATGGCACGGGGTACCCAAAATATTTCAGGCTGGGTCTTTTGCGGCTACGTAGCGGGCTTGAAGCGACTGACGTCGACCACTGATTTCATCGCTCAAGACCTCGGTACGTATGACGTAACTCGTACTAGATGACGAAATCAGTGGAAAACATCAGCGGATCACAAAATTAATTTGGGGCGGAAGCAAAGGCAACATCCGTAACCAGAATCGCACCCTGCAACTGCTCGTCAAACGTGAACTGCACCGAAGGCACGGCGTTGAGATTCACACCTCCAAAAGCACTACCTCTGAAAGAGAGGAACAGCGGGGGAATTTAAGACCGCACTGGGATTACAAATAACGCCGAAGGCGTTCGCTAATTCCAGCCCAAGGTTGGAGCTTGCGACAACCTTGGGATCATTTATCAACATTACCCAACAACCCTGAAGGGGTTTCACACGCAATAACCCCTTCAGGGTTGATTTGTTTTCCTAATCGCTCCCCCAGGGTTGTCGCCTACGCTCCAACCCTGGGCTCGAATTAGCTAACGCCTTCGGCGTTATTCGTTACCGATTCAAAATTGTACGACCACCCTCAGAAACGAAATTAGCGAACGCCTTCGGCGTTATTCGTTATCGATTCAACCCTGTACGACCACCCTCAGAAACGAAAATCGATGAATTGTCATACATAATATGTGACAAACCTAATTGCCCGATGGACCTCGAGGAGGAGAATTAAAGATGCCCAAAGTTTATTACGGCACGAAAAACGAAGCGCCGTTCGAGCTTAAGCAAAGCGATGACCTGATTGCCGTCCGCACACGAAGCGGGCGCTCCGTAACGAAAGGTACGGGCGCCGTACCCTCGCCGCTTGCCGCCCAGGTGGATGACGGTGAACTGGTTCTCGCGTACCCCGAAGCTAACGTTGAAGTGTTTCGCGTGCCCGTCAAAAGCAGTAAACGGTCGTTGCAGGAACGCAAGACCGCTCTGATGGCCTCTCCGGACGTGCGTTTCGCGGGAGGCGTTCTGGTCGATCCGAACAGCAACGAGCCCGTTCTTTATACCGAAAACCTGTTTGTTAAATTCGTCGATTCCGCCGACCCGGAAGACTGTGTCGAGGTGTTGCGCGAGGCTGGGTTGACCGTCAAACGGCAGGTTGAATACGCAACGAATGCGTATTTTGTGCAGGCGCCGGAAGGTTCAGGACAGGTTGTTTTTGACATCGCCGAGAAACTTCTCCAGCGCAACGACGTCGAATACGCTCATCCGGAACTAATCCGCCCGCGAGCACGAAAACAGATCTTCCCGCAGCAGTGGCACCTCAAAAAGACCACGGTCGGAGCGGGCGTCGTCGATGCACACGCGAACGTCGAGAAGGCGCATGAGATCACTCACGGCGAAGGCGTGACTATCGCGATCATCGACGATGGCGTCGACATCGACCATCCGGAATTCAGCGGCGTCGGCAAGATCGTTGCGCCGCGCGATGCCACCGTGCTGAGTGACGATCCACGACCGAAAGATCCGTTTGGAATCGGACCAGACGACGGCGAGAACCACGGAACTGCCTGCGCCGGCGTCGCTTGCGCAAACGGAAAGAACGGCGCGTCTGGAGTCGCACCCGCGGCGCGTCTGATCCCGATCCGCCTGTCGTCCAATCTCGGTTCGCAGCAGGAAGCGGATGCGTTCAAGTGGGCTGCCGACCACGGTGCAGACGTGATCTCGTGCAGTTGGGGACCACGCGATGGCCGGTGGTTTGATCTGAATGATCCGATACACAACCAGGTCGTTCAATTACCGCCGAGCACGCGACTCGCGATCGACCACGTCACGACGAACGGTCGCGGAGGTAAAGGCTGCGTCGTCCTTTTTGCCGCCGGCAATGGTAACGAGTCGGTTGACAACGACGGCTACGCGTCGAATCCGAAGGTGATCGCAGTCGCTGCTTGTAACGACCGCAGCTCGCGAAGTGTTTACAGCGACTTCGGAAACGCGATCTGGTGCTCGTTTCCAAGTAGCGACTTCGGACATGTGCCATTCAATCACGCGGCGCCACTCACGACCGGTATTTGGACCACAGATCGCAGCGGTCAGAATGGTTACAACGTAGGTGTCGTCGCCGAAGGTGATGCGGCGGGTAACTATACGAACAATTTCGGCGGTACATCGAGCGCCTGCCCGGGTGCGGCTGGCGTTGCGGCGTTGGTGATCTCTGTGAATCCGAACCTGAAAGGTCAGGAGGTTCGCGACATACTCAAACGCGCGTGTGACCGGATCGATCCACAGGGAGGTAACTACGACGGCAACGGGCGCAGTCCGAAATATGGTTTCGGAAGACTCAACGCGCGCACGGCCGTAGAACTGGCGAAGCCGCAACCTCAGAACGCGGTCACGATCAGCAGGACCTTCGATTCACCGATACCCGACATGCAGACGGTGTCGTTCACACTCGACGTTCCAGACAACACTGCGGTTGCGACCGTAACTGCGTCAGTCGACCTCAAGCACACGTTTATCGGCGACCTGGTTATCACGTTAAAACCGCCGGCAAGCACGGGCGCGGCGCCGATTGTTCTGCACGACCGCGCCGGTGGGTCAACCAAAAACCTGAAGAAGACTTACGACTCGGCAAACACGCCGAAGCTTGCCGGATTTGCGGGTAAAAGCTGCAAAGGGTCGTGGACGCTGGAGATCAAAGACACAGCGCCAGTGGACTTCGGCTCCCTCACTTCCTTCTCACTTGGCCTCACCTTCCCACACACTTAACGTGCCCTTGCACGTCTCCCCTAAAGGGCGTCATCCTCAAGGCGCCCTTTTGTTTTTAGCCGCGAAAAGGCACAAAGAAAGGGCCCCCAAACGGACGCCCTAACTTATTGATTCTTGATGGTGCACCCGGCATGATTCGAACATGCGACCCCCTGATTCGTAGTCAGGTACTCTATCCAGCTGAGCTACGGGTGCGAAGTTTGTAATAGTAAAGCCTGAGGCCGAAATAGTAAAACGCGCCGGTTTCTCATCTCGCGTAGTAACCTGGTTTTGTCCTCGCGGTCAGATCTGAGTGCGCCACCTCGACCTTTATCTCGTGCCATTTCCCGCGCGTAGTCTCGCCCTTCGCCTGGTATCCGACCGTGTAGAGCGTCCGCAAATTCGCAGCCACCTCGCGATAGAGTTGCGCCATGTACTGCAACTGGTTGATCTCGTTCAAACGCCCCCCAGTGCGATCGGCGAGGGATTGCAAACGCGTGCGCGCCGCCGCATAGATTCCGATGATGTTCGGCGTCGGCATCGGCAGTCGCTTCGGATCGCCCGAAGGTAACGCCAGCGGATAGATGGTCACGCCTTGCCGGTCCGCTGAAGCGAGTACGCTCCTCAAATCAACACTTTCGTTTGGCTTGATTCTGGCCAGCGCTTCTTCGTCGGTTTGCGCGTTCGTTAAAGTGGCGCGATCCACGTTGCGCAGATTAGTGTCCAGTCCATCCGTGAGGACCACGATCGCCTTGCGCCGTTTGCCTTCTTTCTCCAACTCCTGCAACGCGTACTTTAGAGCTTTGTAAAAATGCGTTTCACCCTTGCCGTCGGCAATCTGAATTGCGTACGCCGCCTTCTGGCGGTCGGCCGTGAACCCGGTCAGGGATTTAACTTGAGAATCGAACTTGATAACCGAGACGCGATCTTCCGGCCCGAGCGCGTCGAGAAAACGCTGGCTCGCAAGTTTCAACTGCTCCCGAAAGTTGATCGTCGAGCCTGACATGTCGAGCAGAAGCACCAAACTGAATGGGGAGTCGACGGGTTCGAAAAGTTGGATCGACTGCTTCACTCCGTCTTCGTAAATAACGAAATCGTTCTTTGTCAGAGAAGTGACCGCGCGACCCTGCCGGTCGACCACGCCGATGTTCAACTGCACCAGCGAGGTCTCAGTCCGAATGACGTCGTCAACGTCCTGGGCAACCGCCGAGATGCCGGCCAAAACTGCCAAAAGACCAATAATCAGAATTCGATAAACCTGTTTTTCGTATTGCATGGAAAAATTGGTCTGCAAAGTATGCCCGCGCGTGAATAGTTTTTCAAACGTGCTGATTTCGGACGCGGCTGAGGGGAAATCGGTTGCTTAGTTGAGCTACAATCCCCAGCCGTCAGCTTAGGAAAGGGCCTCACAAACTTGTCGCTCCTCACGACTTATCGTCCAAATTTTTGCGCGGAATGCGGTGCAAAAATCGTGCGCCTGCGCTGGCGTGCATGGACCAGCCGCAGGTTTTGCGACAAGTGCGCGCCCGGGTTTGTGCGAACGTACTGGGCTCAACGTGCGCTGGCAGGGATGGCGCTGGTGTTGCTCGGGCTGATCATCGGTCGCACGTGGCGGCGCGAACAACCACCACTGGTGATTCAGCGCACTGTTATTACAAACACATCGCCCGCGCAGTCGGCAGTTACCGTCGAACAAACTTACATCTGTGGTGCGAGAACGAAGAAAGGCACACCGTGTTCAAGACGCGTGCATGGTCCAGTGCGTTGCTGGCAACACAAGGGCGCCGCGGCAATACTCCCCACTGAGAAGTTGGTTGTTAAGGAATAAATCTGAGGTCGCAGTAAAGAATAGCCAGATCCGACAAAAAATAGCCGGATTCGGCAAATCATTCTTATCGCTTTGGCTGCTGGTGGGTGGTAGGATTCGATCAGTAATTGGAGGCCGAGATGCAAGCCTTAAAAACATCTGAACAGGTCGATTTCTCACGGCACTACACACTCGAGGAATTTTGGGCACTGCCTGACCCCGAGGATCGTGCGCACTATGAACTCATCAAAGGACGTCTTCACATGGTTCCAGGACCTAACCCGCCTCACGGGTCGGTTGACTCACGCATGACCAAGTCATTGGTTATGTATCTTATAAAGAACAACATCGAAGGGGAGGTACTTCATCCACGCGAACCGGTCTATCGTCGCGCGACGGATTCGACGTACCTTGAACCAGACATGATGTTCGTCTCACCCGCGCTAGTCGGGCGCCTGGGAGTGAAAAGAACATCCGCGGACATTGTTTTTGAGTATCTGTCACGCAGAACAAGCGCTTACGATCGCACGAAGAAAGCCGATGCATATCTGGATCTCGGGATGCGTGAGTACTGGCTGGTCGATCATGTGACGGAGACTGTTGAAGTGCGGCACTCTGGTAAGGTTAACGACACTCCTGTTTGGGAGATTTGCCGTTACTCACGCGGCGAGCACGCCAAATCGCGCGTACTCAACGGTTGGGAAGTTTCCGTTGACGAACTCTTTAAGGACCTTCACTAAATGCAAGCCTTAAACACATCTAACCAGGTTGATTCCTCACGGCGTTACACCCTCGAGGAGTTTTGGGCCTTACCCGAACCCGAGGATCGCTCACATTACGAACTCATTGGAGGATTTCTTTACATCGTGCCACCATCTAACCCTCCTCACGGGGACCTCGCGGCAGACATGTTAACAGCACTATTTACGTACCTTTTCACCAATAAACTTGATGGCAAGGTTCACTATCCTAACGAAGCAATCTACCGTGACGCCCAAGGACCAACATACCTCGAACCCGACTTGATGTACGTTTCTAAAGCGCTCCGAGAGCGAATGGGATCGAAACGAACATCTGCTGATATCGTCTTTGAATTTATCTCGCGAGGAACAAGCGTCTACGATCACACGACAAAAGCTGATGCATATTTGACGCTTGAGGTACGCGAGTTGTGGTTAGTCGATCCTTTTACACTGAGTGTCAAGGTGCATTATCGAAGTGAGATCGACAAAACAACAGTTTGGGAGATTGTCAAATACTCACGCGGCGAGCACGCGAAATCGCGCGTGCTGGACGGATGGGAAGTTTCCGTTGACGAACTCTTTAAGGACCTTCACTAAATGCAAGCCTTAAACACATCTAACCAAGTTGATTCCTCACGGCGTTACACCCTCGAGGAGTTTTGGGCCTTGTCCGAACCCGAGGATCGCTCACATTACGAACTCATCGGAGGATTTCTTTACATCGTGCCACCACCTAACCCGCTTCACGGGGACCTCGCATCGCGTCTGGCAAGAGCTCTGTTCAAATTTCTTGACGTTAACAACGTCGGCGGTGAAGTTTATTTTCCGCACGAACCTGTCTACCGTCGCGCCGAAGGTTCAACATACCTCGAACCCGACTTGATGTACGTCTCAAAAGCGCTTCGAGAACAAATGGGATCGAAACGGACATCAGCGGATATCGTCTTTGAAGTTATCTCGCGAGGAACAAGCACCTACGATCACACGACAAAAGCCGATGCGTATCTGACGCTCGACGTACGTGAGTTGTGGTTAGTCGATCCTTTTATGCTGACTGTCAAAGTGCATTATCGAAGTGAGATCGACAACACACCTGTTTGGGAGATGGTTAAATACTCAACCGGCGAGCACGCGAAATCGCGCGTACTTGCGGGTTGGGAAGTTTCGGTTGATGAAGTGTTTAAAGACCTACGCTAAACAAACGAAATGCAAGCGATTCAAACATCTATAGTTGATACCTCACGGCGCTACACCCTCGAGGAGTTTTGGGCCTTACCCGAACGCGAGGATCGCGCGACCTATGAACTCATTGGAGGATTTCTTCACATCGTGCCACCACCTAAGCCGCCTCACGACGACCTCACGGCCGACCTGGCTAGGGCTCTAATTACGTTTCTCTACATCAACAACCTTGACGGTAAAGTGCATTTTCCGAAAGCACCTATCTACCGTGACGCCGAAGGTCCAACATACGTCGAACCGGACTTGATGTACGTCTCAAAAGCGCTTCGAGAACAAATGGGACCGAAACGCACATCAGCGGATATCGTCTTTGAAGTTATCTCACGAGGAACAAGCACCTACGACCACACGACAAAAGCCGATGCGTATCTGACGCTCGATGTGCGAGAGTTGTGGTTAGTCGATCCTTTTACGCTGACTCTCAAAGTGCATTATCGAAGTGAGATCGAAAACACACCTGTTTGGGAGATCGTCAAATACTCAAGCGGCGAGCACGCCAAGTCGCGCGTACTCGCCGGTTGGGCCGTTTCGGTTGACGAAGTCTTTAAAGATCTTCGCTAAAGAATATTACTTCTTACCTTGCTCAGTAGCCTTCGACGTCTGCCGGCTGTCGATCGTCTTGATCGGACCAGCAGGCTTCGGCGGAAGCTTCACGGGTTGTTTCAGCTTCGCCATCATCTCGGCAATTGCGCGCTCGAGTTGTGGATCCTTGCCCGCAATCAGTGACTGCGGATCGTTGTCCACTTCGATGTCGGGATCGACACCGTAGCCTTCAATAATCCACTCACCATTCTTATTTGCGAATCCAAACTCAGGAACGTTGACCACACCGCCGTCGATCAGTGTACCGCGATTGGTGATACCAACAACGCCACCCCACGAACGCTTGCCGATCAGTTGTCCCAGTCCAGCCTCGCGAAACATCGCTGGAAAGATATCGCCGTCAGAAGCAGAGTTTTCATCCAGCAGCGCCACCATTGGTCCAATGAAAACGCCGTCAGGATACGTCGTCGCCTCATCAGTGGTGCGTGCATAACCCAAAGACAGCACCTTTCGCCGCAGCCGCTCGATGAGCATACGCGACACGTTGCCGCCGCCATTCGCACGCACGTCGACAATCAGCGCCTCCTTGCGCAACTGCGGGTAATACCACTTGATAAACTCGCGAATTCCGGCGGCGCCCATGTCGGGAACGTGAAGATATCCAACCCGCCCGTTCGTCGCCTTGCTGACCTTTTCACGATTGTGGTCGACCCAATCGAGATAGATCAGGTTTTGTTCGTCGGTAATCGGACGGTACGAAACAGTCCGCGCTCCCTGCATCGTCGGCGTCTTGTTCAACGTCAACTGAACCGGGTTGTCCGCTTTGTTTCTCAGCAGGCGGTACGGATCGTCTGTCGCTTTCAACTCTTCACCGTCGATCGCCAGCACGTAATCGCTGACGCTCGCGTTCACACCAACCTCCGTCAGCGGCGAGCGATAAATGTCTTCCCCGTTTTCACCGTCGAAGATCTTCGAGATGCGATAGCGCCCGGCCTGCTGGTCCAACTCGAAACGCGCACCCGGCAAACCGGAACGCGGCCGTGGCGGAATCTGGAAATCACCGCCGTCGATGTACGCGTGCTGCACGGTGAGCTCAGAAATCATCTCGCTGATGACGTAGTTGAGATCCGAGCGATGGGCCACGTACTTGAGCAATGGCTTGTACTGCTCGCGCAATGCGGCCCAGTCGTAACCGTGCATGTTCTCCACGTAGAACCAGTCGCGATAGCGTCGCCAAACCTCGTTGAAGATCTGGGTCCACTCTTCGACCGGCACGCGATCGACGTACAAACCGGCAGTAGAAACCGCTTTGCGCGTTCTTTCGCCTACGGGTGTGGCATCGTACAAGTTGTAGGTCGTCTGCCCCGGTCCCTGCGCAACCAGCACCTTCGAGCCATCGTCAGAAAGAGCATAGCCACGCATGTCTTCGACCAGCGTCGTTTCCTTGCGATCCTTCAAAGAATAGATTCGCAACGACGTAGTGCGGTCACTCTGACGGCCGTAATAACCCGCACCGCCGATACCGTAGAGCAAATGGCCGGTCTTCGCTGAAAGGCCAATGTAGTTATCGGCTCCGACGGGAACACGCGCAACGCGTTCTGAAATTCCATCGAAATCAATCGTCAACGGCAGCGGAGGTTTCGGCGCCGCGGCCTCAGGCTTGGGCGACTCTGCCGGAGCAGCCGGCGCGGGCGCATCCGCAGGTTTGTCCGCGGCGGGAGAACCAGCGGGCTTAGGAGCTTCGTCCGATTTAGCAACGGTTACTTCATCGCTCTCGGGCGGAAACGGATGCTTGACGTCTTTCCGCAAGGGAACCGCGTAGATGTAAGTCTGACGATTGGTCGCGTAATTGAATTCGACGCTGGAAAGCTGTGGTGCAAATTCTCTGTCGCTAAGGTAGTAGAGATAGTTGCCCTGTGGATCCCACGCGGGATTGTAAGAATTGAAGTTGTCCTCAGTGATACGTCGCATCTGCCCGTCAGTCGCACTCCAAATAAACACCGATGCAAACTGATTCTCGCTGGCCATCGTGAAAGCCAGGAAGTTTCCACGTGGAGACCAGGTGTAATCGCGAATCTGGCCGCGCGGCGCATCTGTAACTTGTAGGATTTTGCGATCGGCAACAGTCAGCACATACAGCTTGCCGTCTTTGTCGCTGAACGCGATTCGTTTTCCGTCAGGCGCCCACTCGGGCGCGTAACGCATCGCGGCGCCGCCGCTGGTGATCTGCTCGGCAGGCTTCGAACCATCCTGCGGTACGAGGTACACCTCTTCTTCACCACTCTTGTCTGAGATGAAAGCGATCTGCGAACCGTCGGGTGACCAACTGGGCCACTTGTCGTGCGCGCCGGATGACTCGGTTAGATTCCGCGTTGGACCTTTTTCAATCGGAGCACTGAAGATATCGCCGCGCGCTGCAAACACGGCGCGCTCACCCTTCGGACTCAAACCAACTGACTCGATCAGGTTTGCCGCGGAGACGCGACTCGGCCTGTGTGAGTTACCTTCATCCGGAACGTTGATCGAAATCGCCGTGCTCTTTCTGCTTCGCGCGTCGAGCACCTGAAGCTCGCCGTTCAACTCATAAACAATCTGACCTTCATTATCTGAGCTGGGCCAACGTACGTCCCACGGCCGGTTGCTCGTGACCTGCGTGGTCCTGCCGTTCGAGATGTTGTACGCGTAAAGATTGAAGTGCCCGTCGCGATCCGAGTTAAAGAAGATCGTGTCGCCAATCCACATTGCGTCGCGAGTGGCTCTCGGGCCTTCGGTAATGCGTTTGGCTGAGTTGTTCTTCAGATTGAAGATGTAAAGTTGATTCGCCTGACCGCCGCCGTAACGTTTTTCCGATCTGAAATCGCGCGACTGTGGCGAGTAAACAATCTCGTCGTTGGTCGGAGACAAATCACCTGAACCGGCAGTCGGCATCGGGAAGGCGGTCGCTGGGCCACCGTCGACGGAAACTGAAAACAGTCGCGCAATCGGAAGCGACCACGAGTCACGAAGCGATCGGAAGTAGATCCGCTTGCTGTCTTTGCTCCAGCCAAACACCTGGTTGTCCCAGCCCCAGCGAGGCGCCAAGGGCCCGCGCGCCGGATAGAACGTCAGTTGTCGTGGTTCGCCGCCCGACGTGGGAACGACGTAGACCTGTTCATCACCATCGTACTGGCCTGTGAACGCGATCCACTTTCCGTCAGGAGAGAATTTCCCGAATACCTCCACGCCCGGGTGTGAAGTTAAACGCACGGCGGAGCCGCCGCTGGACGGCGCTGTCCAGAGATCGCCGCCGTAAGTGAAGACAACGCGGTCGCCCCGGATGTCGGGAAAGCGCAAGAGTTTGGTTTGTGAATAAGCCGAGGTTGAGAGCACCAACACGCCGGCGAAGAGGGTTAAAAATTTTTTGATGAACAAGGGAAATCCTCCTAGAACTGTCCAAGGATTACACAGATTACTTCCGATTTTTGAATGCGTCGTTCAATTCTGTGTGTCTACTGGTTAACACCACCGGGCGGCCGTCTATAAACAAATATCGGATGCGGGTGCGAATTTCGAGCAAATCGCCGTCTGTAACGACCAGATTTGCCATTTTTCCAGCCTCGATCGAACCCAAACGGTCGCCAACGTTCATTATCTGAGCGGGATAGAGCGTGACTGACTTCAGCGCATCGGTCTTTGAAAGACCGTAAGCCGCCGCCATTCCTGCATATTGAGCTAGATTCCGGACTTCTGCGCCCGCGTCGCCGGTGGAAATGCAAAAACGTACTCCGGCCTGAAGAAGTTTCGCCGGTTGTTCATAAAGTGCGTCGTACGCGTCGTCTTCACGGCTCGGCAGCGAGAAAATTCCAGTCAGAATCACGGGAACATTCTTCGCTTTCAGCAGGCTCGCGACCTTCCAGGCATCGTTTCCGCCGAGAATGATCGGTTTCAGCTTCATCTCTTCCGCGAACCGGATGACGCCGCGAATTTCAGCTTCGCGTTCCGCACGAAAAATCACCGGCTGTTCACCGCGAACGTACGGAACAAGCGGTTCGAGAACCACATTGCGATCCGGACGCGGCAACGAGTTGTCTTTCGCGTAAGCATCCTGCGAACGGCCGTAGGCTTCCGCGTCGCGCAGCATTTTTCGAACTTGATCGAGTTCGCGCTCGTTTGCTGCGAGCGTTTCCGACGTTATTGCCTGCTGCTGTGAAGGGCCGAAACCTCCGCCACCGCCGCCTCCGATGCGCGGATAGTTGATGACGAGCGCCGCCTGCGGAACCACTGCCATCTCTTTTGGAGCGGTGCCGAGAAGATTGATCACTGCGGCCTGGCCGGAGATTAATCCGCCAGTGGGCGCAGTCACAGTGGTTGTTATGCCCTCGACGCGGGTGACGGCGATGTGAGCGCTGTGTGGATTGACTGCGATGATCGCTTTCGCGTTTGGGTTGAGCTCGCCGACTTCGGAAGTGTCGACCGTGCCGTTCGCGCCCTGCGGGACTTCTACGAGTCCCATGTTTGTGCCCGCGTCGATCATTCCGGGGTAAACAGAGAGCCCGGTGCCGTCGATCGTCTGCGCACCAGCCGGAACGGATACGTTCGCGCCGACAGCTTCGATCCTGCCGTCGCGAATCACAACTGTGCCGTTCTCGATGTCCGCACCACTCACGGTGACGATGCGAGCGTTGCGAATGGCGAAAGTTCCTCGTGGGGGAATCACGCCTTGCTGTGCGGTCGGATTGCCGATCTGCTGGGCCAATGCGGAGGTGGCGCAAATTAATATTCCAATAAGAATTTTGATCATCTGTATCTCCACGTCTTTCCTCTGCGGCTCTCTGCGTATCTCTGCGTCCTCTGCGTTAAAAATTACCTCAACGCAGAGGACGCAGAGATACGCAGAGAACGCAGAGGTTAGGGCTTCTCATCCTAGATCTCGTCGCCACTCTCATGTGACGGCCGGCGGCGGCGTCCCTGGGGTGACAACTGGCCTGGCGCTGCGGGCTTGTTTGGCTCGGCTTGTTCCAATGTCGCACGCTCCTTCGCGAGCTCTGGACGACGCGCGAGGTCCTCCTGACGATCGAAATAGACCACTCCATCGACGAACGTCGTATCCACGCGCGAATAGACGCTGAACGGATGCCCGTTCCAGATTGCGACGTCGGCATCTTTACCAACTTCGATCGAGCCAACGCGATCCTGGATACCGAGCTGGATCGCTGGATTCAGTGTGATCATCTTCAGCGCCTGCTCTTCCGTCATATCACCCCAATGCATTGCTTTTGCCGCTTCGATATTCAACCGCCGCGCTCTTTCGTCGGAATCGGAGTTCATCGAGACGACGACGCCAGCGCGCGTCAGGATCGCGGCGTTGTACGGAATGGCATCGTAAGCTTCGATCTTGTAGCCCCAGGAGTCTGCGAAGATCGACGCGCCCGCGCCGTGAGCCGCAATCTCTTTCGCAACCTTGTAACCCTCGAGCACGTGCTGGAAAGTTTTGACCTTGAAACCAAACTCATCCGCGAGATTGATCAGCATCAGGATCTCACTGGCGATGTAGCAGTGCGCGTGAACGTAGCGTTTGCCTTCGAGAATCTCGACGAGTGGCTCCAGTTGCAGATCTCGTCTCGGGGGGATCAGGTTCTTGTCTTTGCCGGCCGCCGCACGATACTCATCCCACGTGCGCTTGTAATCACGCGCGCGCGTGAACGCGTCGCGAATCACTTCTTCGACGCCCATGCGCGTGTTTGGATAGCGACGAGTGACACCGGGTATGTTCGGCTGGCTCGAGCGCTTCACGTTTTCGCCGAGCGCAAACTTGATTCCCGGCATCGCTCCCGGAAACAGAAATTCGCTCGCCGGACGTCCATACTTGATCTTCACGACTGTATTCAAACCTCCGATTGGGTTCGCCGAGCCGTGCAGCAGATTCAACGTCGTAACGCCGCCTGCCAGCTCGCGGTAGAGGTCGACGTCAGTCGGATTCAACACGTCTTGTGTTCGCACCATGGACGTGACGGCGAGCGTGCTTTCGTTGATGGTGTCGAGCATCGAGTGTGAATGGCAGTCAATGATGCCGGGCATCACAAACTTGCCCGTGGCGTCGATGATGCGTGCATTCGCAGAAGCGTTCAGGTTCTTTCCGACGCCCGCAATCTTGCCGTTTCGCAGCAGCACATCCGTGTTCTCGAGTGTGCCGTGCGTTATGGTGAGCACGGTCGCGTTACGGATCAGCGTTTCGGTCGATTGCCTCTGCGCACGCGCCGCGTTTAAGGGCAATGTGCTGATGATTGAGAGAAACAGGAGTCTCGCAATGAATCGTTTCATATTTACCCCCTTTTGAAATGCTTCCTCGCAAAGGCGCAATGACCGCAAAGAAAAACCGGCTGTTTTCCCTGGCTCCTTTGCGCCTTTGCGAGGAAAACTAGTTCGGTTGTCCCGAGCGCGTAGCCGTAAATGTTCCTGGTGACGATCCGACGATCGTCACGCTCCCACGAATCTCGTTGTTCGCGAGTGTGCCGGCGAATGTTGCTTCGCTCGTCTGTCCTTCGACGTTCACCGAAACCGTGAATCGCACTTCACCGGCGCTCGTGACTGAAGCGTTCGAGATTTCACCCGCTCCGAGTGGTCCTGAGATCGAGCCGGTGAGACGATCTCCTTCCTGCCGCAAATTCAACGTGATCGACGTGTCGCGCGAACCTAGGTTAACGTTCACCGACCATGCCCCACTCAAAAGGTTGCGAGATGGACCACCAGTCGGCGGTTTAAGATCGACTGGACGGCCATCAATAAAAACATGAGCGATGCGAGTGTCGCGCGCAAACAGATCGCCGCGCGTGACGGTCAAGTTGGCAATCTTGCCGGGCTCAATCGATCCGAGTTGACTCTCAACGCCGAGTATCTGCGCGGGCCAGATCGTGAACGCACGCACGGCGTCCGCAGCCGGAAGTCCGTTCTCGATGACTCGCCTCGCGTTGGCCATCAGGTCCGCGGTGTCTGTCAACGAACCCGACTGAAAACTGAAGCGCACTCCCGCTTTCAAGAGCTTGCCCGCCGTTTGTTGTGCTTCGACTCGTTCACGCAGAACGCGCATTGGTTCGGGATCCACTTCCGCCATCGCGGGCGTCGTGCGTTTCGGCAGGTTGAGCGACAGCAACACCGGCACATTCTGTTTTGCCAGGCGCTCTGCGACACGATCAGCTTCGCGACCGCCCGCAATGATGAGGCGAAGTTTGAACTCGGAGGCGAGATCCAGCGCGCGAGTTATTTCTCGTTCGGTGTTGACAAGCATCACCACGGGCATTCGACCGTCCACGACGGGAATCAACGCGGCGAGAGATCGATCGGTATCAGGACGGCGCGTGCCGCGCGGATTTCGTTCGTAGATCGCCATCGAATCACGGTAGCGTTGCGCGTCGAGCATCATCTGTCGCAACGTCGAAAAGACGCCGAGCAGAGAGCCGGGATAGATCCCGCGCAGCGGTGTGAAACCAACATGCATCGCGACCGGCGAGCGCACGATCATCTGCTGCGGCGTCTCGCCGGAAAGATCGATCAACGCCGATTGGCCCATCCAGACGCCCGTACGCGGCGACGTCAGCGCCGTTGTGATGCCGATACTTCGCCACGCTTCGATCTCGTTGCCACTCGTTTGTATGGCGTCTTCCGCCATCAGTTCGGGTTGCAGGCCCGGAGGCTGAGTCGAGTTTGGACCACCGCGCGGGCTCGAACTCGGAAGCGGGAGCAAAGCAGCCAAGCCACCGCCAGGCGATGGGGTCGGCGACGGCTCCGGCAGGCCAAGATTCGTGTAAGAATCGATCAGGCCGGGGTAAACAGTTAATCCGGTGCCGTCGATGACGCGCGCATCCGGAGGCGCACTTACGTTGACGCCGGCGACGACGATCAGGCCATTGCGAATGACCACCGTGCCGCGCTCGATCACGGGTCCGGAGACAGTGACGAGGCGAGCATTTGTGATCGCGTAAGTATCGATAGCGCTGCGCTGAGCGTTGGTGTTTAGGTTAAGAGAAAGCGCCACCAACAAAAGCGCCAGTACCGCGACAGGAAGGCGCGAACGGACTTTTGGCATAGACAACCAAATCCCCACGTTTCGGATTTTGCGAAAAGCGTTTCAGGAAAGATGGGGAAGCTTATCGTAAGAATGGGCTGCGAGGGAAGTGGCGCCGCGGATTTTCACGGATAAACGCGGATCGAATCCGTGTTTTATCCGTGAGGATCCTTGGCCCTGATTTTACTTGTTTGCGTTGCGCGGTTTCGCGTTCGCGTTCGCGTTTGCGTTTGTGTTACCAGCGGAAACCTTTAACTGGTTCTTCACACCCTTCACGCCTTCCACGGCTTTCGCTACAGTTTCAGCACGCGCCTTCTGAGTTGCACTCGCGACAGTTCCAGTCAGCGTCACGACGGCGTTATCAACGTCAACATTGATCGTCGAATCGCGGAGATCGTCGGCAGCCGCCAGGTCGAAGCGCACCTTCACCCAGAGCCAGCCGTCATTCAAGCCGCTACCAACCGTTCGCCCTGACTCGCGTGCCTCGCGCTGATATCTTGCCTTATCGCGTTCGTACTCCTCGCGAGTCGGCGCACGATTCGTATTCGAATTGGCGTTTACGACTGGCGTCGAAGTGGCGACGGTGTTGGTGTTAGCGTTCGCATTCGCGTTTGCGTTAACGGTCCTATTGTTGTTAGCCGCGTTATCGCACCCGACCAGCAACACGGCGATCGCTGCTATCAATATCATTCCCTCGATTTTGCGTCTCATCCTGCAAAAGACCTCCTTGCATTAAACAGCTCAAGTTCGGAAAACATACGTTCCTTGCAAGAGGTAGCAACTGACGGGCCTAAAGGAGGGACTCAGAACTTTTTACCACTTAACACTTCCTTCTTTTGTTGTGTCGATTTCTGCAACTTTTGGTGCGTCGCCGAAGAGGTAGCCTTTTATGTTATCGAAAAGGAAGTTTTGAGCGTCAGGGTTGGTGAGGTCCAGGCCGTAGTGATTGATGATCTGCGTCTGTTTTTGCAGCCAATCGCGCCAACACGGTTGGCAGATCTCCGCCGCGATTCTTTGTCCGAGCGCATTTGGAAACGGTGCAAACCCGAGCCCCGGACGTTTCTCGCCGCAGTGTGTGCATTTAATGTCTTCAGCCATGTTTAATACCTCCCTGTTGAGCCGCTCGGATTGCAGCAATCGTATCATCATCCTTCGGCTTGAATAAGCCCAGCGGACGCACGTCGCTGTGGCGCAGAACTCCCTGCGCATCGATCACAAACACAGATCGCGCCACCTTCCCCGGTATCAACGATCGCGCGCCGTAGAGTCTCGACGCCGTGCCTTCGGAATCGGAAAGCAGACGCAAAGGCAGATTGTGGTGCGCAGCAAATTTCTGGTGCGACTCAACTGAATCTGACGAAATACCAACAACCTCCGCGCCCGTCGCGACGTAATCGTCCCAACGATCGCGCACCGAACACATCTGCCTGGTGCAGATCGGAGTCTCATCGCCGGGATAAAACAACAGCACGACCACCTTGCCGCGATGGTCCGACAAGCGCCAACGGTCGCCGTTCCCATCTTTGAGCGTGAAATCAGGCGCAGGTTCGTTGAGAGTTGGTTTGTCCATCACTTGACCAGTCCCGCGAGAATGTTCAGGGCTTCGTCGAGCTCTTCGTCCGTGTTGAAGAAATGCGGCGACACACGCAGGCCGGCGCCGGGTCGCCAGTCAACAAACACTCTCTTTTCCGCTAAACGTTCTGCCGTGTGTTGCGCGTCGTCGACTCCGATCATCACCGATCCACCGCGCTGACTTTTTTCGAGAGGTGTGTTGATGGCCCAACCCCGCTCGCGTCCGAACTCGATCATCGATTCGGTTCGACGTTGTGATTCCGCGGCAATTTCGTTGATGCCGACAGCTTCGATCATTTCGAGTCCGGGTATCGCCGAGTAGAGCGCGGGAATACTCGGCGTGCCCTGTGCAAACCTGCGGACGGATTTCGCGTAACGCAACGGCGCGGGCGCGAATTCGAAAGGCGAATCGTGCGCGACCCAGCCGGTCAAACGGGGTCGAAGATCTCTTTGCAGATCCGGTCGCACGTATAAATAGCCGCACGATGGACCACCACAGAGCCATTTGATCGTGCCGCCGATCAGAAAGTCGACATTCCAGTCAGCGGCATCTAGTTGCAGCACACCGGCTGACTGGTAAACGTCCAACAGGACCTGCGCGCCTTTGCCATGCGCGCGTTCGACGATCGCGCGCGCATCGACGCGATACGAACTGCGATACGAAGTGTGCGACAGTGCGACGAGGCTCGTTTCGCTGTCGATCGCTTCGAGGATTCGTTCCAGCGGAACTGAAACGCCGTCTGTCGACGGCACAACAACAACTCGGGCGCCCATCTGCCGCTGCGCGTCCCAGAAGTATTCCATCGAAGGGAAGTCGAGCGCGGTCGTGACGACTTTGTTTTTGCTGCTGCTTTTGAAGTCGAAGCAGGAAGCGACCGTCGCCATCGCGATGGAAGCGTTTGGCTGGATCTGAACTGAACCCGGTTCGCCGCCGAGGATGCGTGCGATGCGATCGCCGACACGCCGCGACAGCGTCCACCAGTTCGTGGCCCATGCGTCTTCGCTGGTGTGATGTTCCCACGCGTCGTAGTAAGCGATCATCGACTCGCGCACAGCACGAGGCACCGGGCCAAGACTGTGACTGAGCAGATGAATGCCCGAGGCCAGCGTGGGAAATTGATCGCGATGACGGTTCATCCTTTATTCATCCGTGAAATCTGTGGCTCATCAGTTTTTGCTCGACAGATAAAGGATCACGCCGTAGCTCCTCGCAAACGCCCTTCGCCTCGTCGCCAATCGGCGGATCGTATCGTTCCTCGCGAATCGCAGAAAGGATCTCACCGGCCACAAACTCTTTCGTCATCTTCGGAACATCCGCACCGCGACTCATGTCAGTATCGATCGTCGTCGGCATCACAGTGATCACGCGCACGCCATGAGACGAAAGATACGCGCGCAGCGCCTGGCCCAACGACAGCAACGCCGCCTTCGTCGCGCAATACGTTCCAACGATCGGCAGGTTGACTTTCGCAAACGCCGTCGCGACGTTGACTATCACGCCGTCATGCTTGCTCATCATACCCGGCGCAACCGCTCGAGTGACGCGCAACACGCCGAGATAATTCACTTCCATCTCTTGCTGCGCGGCTTCAAAATCCATCGTCAACGGATTGCCGAAACCCGCAACGCCGGCGTTGTTTATCAAAATGTCGAACGTCCCCATTCGGGAAACCGCCTCGACGTCCGCGTCGCGTCTCACGTCCAACTGAACCGGAGTCACACGCGGTCCCTGAAGCGCTTCGCGAGCTTCAGGGTTGCGCGTTCCCGCGATGATTTCCGCTGCGCCCGCGTCGATCAGTGCTGTGACGAGTGCCCGGCCGAGTCCGCGACCAGCGCCAGTGATGAGTACTCGTTTCCCTTCAATCTCCATGTACGTCAACCTTTGAAACTTTACTACTACGTTGCATTCGCGCGAGCTGATACAACAGCACGCCGGCCAAACCCCAAACGAATATCAGCTCGATACTCGTCAACGAACCAGAATTGATCCGCTCCATCAAGGTCTGCGTCCTCAGTACTTCCGCATCCTGCCGCAACTGAATCACGATCATCACGGCCATCGAAAGCAGAGAGAAAACGGCCGCCGCCTGTTGCACGCGACGCGGCAGGCTAATCTCAATCTCGCTCGAAAGCGTCGGGTTCAGTCGAGGGAGGAACAAAAATACTAAGCTGTGTATGAAATAAAGCACGACAAGCGCAAACACTGCAACGTTCAACGCGAGTGAAAGCTGTCCGCTGACCAACAAAATCGCACAACCGATCAGCGTCAGGGTCAAGCCGCGAATCGGAGTCGCGGTGGTTTTATTGATGACGCCGAGCCAGCGCGGTGCCAGGCCGTCCTCGACAAACATGATCGCGAGTCGTGATGGAACGAAGATCGTTCCGTTGAGGGCGGTCATGATCGCCGCGATCGCGCCGATCGTGACGAACAGCGCGGCGCCTGCGGGCAGATAGAGCGACGCTACTTCAGCCATCGGCGCGCTGCTCACCTCCAAGCGCCCGCCGGGCAGAACGCCAAACGAAACGATCGACGTGAAGACGTAGAACAGCGCGGTAATAGTGATGCCTTTCAACAGAATTTTCGGTAAGCGATGCGTGCTGTCTTTCACTTCGCCCGCCGTTTGTGCGATCGACTCGAAACCAGCGTACGCGAAGAACAGCGGCAACAAACTCGCGCCAAAACCGCCCACGCCGTGCGTGAAGAATGGTGTGTAGTTCGAAGTATTGAGGACAAAGAGTCCCGGCACGATCAGAACCAGCAGCGCCAGGCATTTCAATGCTGACATCACGACCTGCATGCGCCCGAACCAGCGGATGCCGATGACGTGAATCGCGTAGAACACGACCAAGGCTGCCAACGCCAACGGTAGACGGTATATCTTCCCATCGATGCGATTGCCGCTGAGCGCGATCAGGTATCCGGCGAGCGCGTTGGCAAGATACGCGCCCGCGCCGATGTAAGAGATGATCTTGAGCCACGCGCCGACGTACGCGAGACGGAGGCCTTTGACGGTTCGCGAAATGTGCAGGTACTCGCCTCCAGGCTCGCGACCGAGCGGCGTTGAGAGATACGCAGCATAAGGTATCGACGTCGCAAGAATCGCGGGCGTGAGAATCAGGTAGCCGAGAATCACACTTGGGCCAGTGAGCGCCCAGGCCTGGCTTGTGACCTGAAAAATACCCGCGCCGATCAGGATGCCGATCACTGTGGCGTAGGATTCAAGCGTGCCGAGGTCGCGACGTAGTTTCACAGGATTCACAAGATTTTTTACAAGATCCTGTCCATTAATTCATTAGATGGCAAACTGGGATCCAGAACCTTTTCGGCGCTCTCAACACCCGCGACCGGGAGTCTCTGCGAATCGATCAGCCCGAGTTGGGCCAACACTGACGCCTGGTCCCAGTAGATGTGTTCGTGGGCCAACTTGCCGTCGCGGAAGTGAACGATCACGACGAGCGCTACCTTTACGTGTTTGCCCGTCGGCTCAACACCCGGCAACATCCAGTCCATCTCGATGGTGTGCGTAAACTCAAACACCATCTCGTCGACGACACGTTCCATACCGATAGTCCGCGATACGGGTGTCATCTGTGTGTCGGGCGGCATCTGTGGAATGAAACGCTTCGAATAGAACTCGCGCAGTTCGTCGTGGCCCACGCCGCCTGTCATCACGGGTACGTGATTGACGTACGAATCGGGAACCATCGTTTCGAGCGTGTCGTCGGTGTTGCGCGTCGCGAATTCATACTTCACGTGGTCGTCCCAACGCGCGGAGAGAGTTTGTTGCGCGCTCGCGAGGCCGGCGCCCGCAAGATGGGTTACAAGAAATTCGAGGCTGCGAAGATTCGCGAGTTCGGCAGCCGCGGCGTCGTAATGCTCGCCGCCCGGACGCCCAAAAGCGTGGTCGAGACCTGCATAGTCGTGAATCGTGACCAGCGGATTGCGATCGAGCTTGTCGTGAATCTGTGCCTGCGCTTCGGGCGGACAGAATTTATCGTGCTCGGCGATGTGCAGGAGTAATGGACTACTCAGGTTCTGTGCTTCGTCCAGACTCTTCTCGATGCTGACGCCGTAATACCCGACCGCGCAATCCGGTTTGAACCGCGTCGACAACAGATAAGCGAGATTTCCGCCCATGCAAAAACCGACGGCGCCGACACGACCATTGCACGCGCTGTTGCGACGCAAAAATTCCATCGCCGCCGCGGAGTCTTGGACGGCTTTGGCTTCGTCGATCTTTTGATAAAACTCGACGGCTCGCTTCCAGTCGTCGCCTCGATCGGTGAGTTGCACGCCCGGCTCGATTCGCCAAAACAGATCCGGGCAGACAGCGACGAAACCGTGCGCCGCATACCAGTCGGCGACGCTGCGCATGTAGCTGTTGACGCCGAAGATCTCCTGGAGCACGACGATGCCTGGTCCATAACCGCTGGCGGGCAAGGCGAGGTAAGCGTCGAACTCTCCGCCGTCGAAGGATTTGATTGTGATCATGATCGACAGATTACACAGATCACACAAAAGCAGACAAGAATCCGTGTACTTTATGTAATCTGTGTACTAATTTTCCCCGACCCATTCCTTCCCCGCCGCGCACACGCGGAGGAAGTTGCACATGAGGCAGTGCGGCGCGGTCTTCACGGGAAAGTCTGCCGGGTCGTTAGAGTAGATGGTGCGCTGCATTGCCTCGTCGATAGCGTGTTTGCAACGTGCGGGATCCAAAAGCTCGTCAGACAGGTGGACCTCGATGTTCGGCTCGAGGAAGTGCAGCGTGACACGCAGCTTGTTGCCTCCGAGCGACGGAAGCAGTTCGCGCACGGCAAGCGCGTAAGCTTGCATTTGCAGTTCGTAGTCTTCAGCCGCGGTATGTAATGCTTCGGTCTTGCTGGGATCTTCGAAATCAAAAGCGAACTGCGTGTTCTTCGCTGGGGCGCGCGGAGCTTTCGGCTCGGGTGGCGCAGTCGCCGTGATGCGGTTTGTTTTGAAGTCGATGATTTCGATCTCGACTACACCATCCGGCGAGCGCGTGATCAGGAGCTTATCGATGATGCCGAAGAGAATTCCCAACGGGCGGCGCAAACGAAAACCGACTTCACTCCACAACCCTTCGCCTCCCGGCGGAGCGCTCTGGTCCACCTTTTTGGGAACCGCCTCTACGCGCTTGTACACGTCACTGACGAGATAGTTTCGGGCGAGCGGAAGCAGATCTTTGATCGCTGCTTCGGTATTTAACTCCACCAAACGATCCGCGAGTTGCGCCTGGCGCAAGTGTACGACTTCTTCAAAACTGCGCCGCAAACACTCCTCCGCGTTTTGATCCGGCGTGTACTGTTCGCAGAAGCGATGAATCACCGAGCCTTTCAGAGTGGCAGTCAGATTCGCGGGGGGCTCGGGCGCATCGGCGTTATTCCAAACGGCCATTTCATCGCGCGACGGCAGTTGCAGCACGCGATCGAAATAATACTGCCGCGGGCAGCGTCGATAATTGATCAATTGCGTGACGCTGAACCGGTGAATCGCATTGCCGCTTTGCTGACCTACTGAACGTATTAACGGAAACGCTTCATAGAGCGAGTCGGCGGAGTGCATACTCGTCTGCGGCTCTCCAACTTCAGTCGGAGCTTCTTCTAGGGGTTCCTCCGCGAGATTGATCGTGAGTTGCATCTGAACGTCAGGCGCGAGTTCGACGACGCCGCTCGACGATCGATCGCGCAATTCCAGCGCCTGCCAGATCCATCTCAGCCACGAGTCGTTGGTGAGATTCAACGTCGCGAGTTCCTGTGTCACGCCTGACAAGATCAACCGATCCTCAGCGCGCGACGCGGCGACATACAACAAACGCATGCTTTCAAACTGTTCGCGCCATGCGTGCCGCTTCTCGAAATTCGTGAACGTGCAGCCCGCCACGAGATTGCCGCGACCGTCCGGCACTTTCAAAGTCAGCCCTTGATGGCGATCGAGCAGCACCCATGTGTCTGTCGCAACTCTGGAGAGCCGTTGCAGGTCCGGAATGATGACGATCGGAAACTCCAGACCTTTCGCCTGGTGAATCGTCATCAGTCTGACCGCATCGGCCGCCTGATCTATTTGCCCTTCGCTTTCGCGACTGCCAATCGCTTCAAACTCTTCAACGTAACGCACAAAGTCGCGAATCAGATGCGTACCCGAACTCTCGAAACGCGAGGCAAGCGTAAACAGCCGCTCGACGTTTGCGAGACGCTGTGCGCCGTCGAAATTCGCGGCAGTCACCGCCATGTATTCCGATTCTTCAACTGCGAAACGAAGCAGATCCTGAATCTGATAGTGATGCCTGCGAGCAACCAGTTGACTGATGAGTCGCGACGCGCGATCGAGCAACTCGTGTTCTTCAGGACTGATGAATGCGATCTCGTCGTGACGATTCAACGCGGTGTAAAGCGGCCGCGTGATTGAGAGAGACGCGGGGAAGGAGGGACGCGGAGACGCGGGGAGAGGGAGAGACGGGGACGCGGAGAAAGTTGTCACCGCGTCTCCGCGTCGCCCCGTCTCCGCGTCTCCAAGAAGCGGCGCGCAACGCAGCGCGAGCAACGCGTTGTCAGAGATTCCGCACAGCGGTGATCGGAGCACCGCCGCCAGCGCGAGCTCGTCAGTCTTGTTGTCGAGGAAGCGGAGCAGTTGAATGAGATCGGTGATCTCTTCACGCTCGTAAAACCCGCGCCCGAGCACCGTCTGATAGGGAATGTTCGCGCGCCGAAAGACCGACTCGTAGATCTGCACCTGCGTCATCGCACGAAACAGCAACGCGATGTCGCTATATTTCAACTCGGGCGACGTGCGCTTGAGCGTCAGAATGCGCCGTGCGACCTGTTGCGCATCGAGCACGCGCGAATCCTGTTCGGCGCGTGGATCGTCTTCGAGCGACGGCTTCGTCGAAACCAGAAACTCAACCAGCGGCCCTTCGTCTCGCAGCTCGCGCTTTGCATCGCTCTGCTCGTGTTTGACGTAGCCCAACTGGTCCAGGTTCTTGTATTCACTCGATGGAACGTCGTCAGGAACCTGAAACAAGCGAGCAAAGAGGTAGTTGAAAAACGAGATCAGCGGCGGCTGGCTGCGAAAGTTGAGTTGCAACGGCTTCTCTTCGCCGCCGGCCGCGAGCAACGTCGACGACATCTGGCGAAATACGTCGACGTCCGCGCCGCGAAATCCGTAGATCGACTGCTTGCGGTCGCCGACGATGAAGAGGTTCGCCGGTCTGCGACCCTTCGCGAGTGCGAGTCGTTCGAGTAATACGCGCTGCACGGCATTCGTGTCCTGAAACTCGTCGACGAGAAAGAACCTGTAGCGCTCCGAAGTTCGTGCGATGACTTCCGGCCGTTCGAGCAACGAGAGCGTTCGCAACTCGAGATCGTCGAAGTCGAGCGCTGAGATCTTTTGCTTCTCTTCGTTGAGTCGCTGATCGACACGCGTGAGCAGGTTGACCATCTCCAGCGCATACTGGCGTGCAAAGAGATCGAGACAAACCTGCGGCACGCGGCCTTGCAACTCTTTCCCCCAGACGAGCGTGTCGAGTGCTTTCACGTGATCGGCTACGGGCGCGCGCGCCTGTGGGCGATGAGAGCGAAAGTTTTCAACGAGCCGGCAGAAGTCGGCGAGCGTCTCGTGCGAAGGGATCGTTCTCAGTAGTCTCTGCACTGCGGCCCATGCTGAAACGACTTCGGCCTGGTTCGTCATCGCAGCTTTCGTCGTCCTGCGAACGCCGAGAAATTCAGACATGACGCGATCGAGTTCTTCGAGCGCGCGCGCGTGATCTTCTTCAGTTGCGTGTACGCGGGCGGTTGCGAGCGCGAGCTCTTCGAGGCTGAGGCCCTGGCCGCGCGCGTCGCGATAGAGTTGAGTCAGCGCCGCCGCGAGTCTGCTTCGGCCGACGCCGAGTGTGAGACGTGAAATCTCGATGTGACCGTTGCTGATGAATTCAGAAAGAACTTCTTCGACGATCGATTCCAACATCATCGCCGCGCGATGTTCGTCGAGCAGCAGAAACTGCGGATCGATTCGCGCCTCGACGGGAAACTCGCGCAGCATGCGCGCGCAAAAGCCGTGAATGGTTGTGATGACCGCGCCGTCGAGAGTACGTTTGTAGTTGAGCCACCGACGACGCTCCGCTTCGCCGGAAATGCGAAGCATGAGGTTGATCTCGCTGCGCAGGCGCTCGCGCATTTCGTTGGCGGCGCGATTGGTAAACGTAATCGCTACGATCTGATCGATCGCGAGGCTGTGTTCGCGGAGGATGTGGATGTAGCGCTCGACGAGCACCGTGGTCTTGCCAGAGCCCGGGCCTGCCGTCACCGAGATGTGCTTGTCGATCTCGTATGCGGCTGCGGCTTGTTCTGGTAGGAGTACGCGTACTTCTTCAGACATTCGCATTTCCATGATCGACCCGACGCTACCGCGTTACGGTACTGACCTCAACCAAGCATCATCTCAGGGGATGAGGTCAGTACCGTAACGCGGTAGCGTCGGGTCTACTCACGGGACACGCCTCATTTCTTCTTCTCAATTCGATCGCGATCGTAGCGGCAGACGGCGTCGTAATCACAAAATCGACAGGTCTTTAACCTTTCAGAAGGGTCAACGATGAACCGTCCGGCGCGCATGCCGTCGAGGAAGTCCCAGATGCGCGCGACGACTTCGGTTCGAATCCTCTGCCAATCCTCATCTGTGAACACCGAATTCTTCGCACGCAGGCGCAGGTATTCCAACTGGCTCGCGCGATACAGACCTTTGTTGCGCCGGTCTTGCGCTCCGCGAATCACGTAGTATCCGCCGCCGGCGATCGGCTGATCGGGAAGGATCAGTTTTTCGAGCGCTTCAAGATAGATCGGCAATTGCAGACTTCTGCCGGAAGTAATGTCGCTTCGGCTGGCTCCAGTGGAGAGTTTGTAATCGTAAGCGACGACGGTGTTGTCGCGCGCGACGTCCACGCGATCGATCTGTCCGCTGATCTTGATCTTCTCCTCGCCGACAAACGTTTCGCGCGTCAGTTCGAGAGGCTCTTCCGTCGAATCCGGATCTTTAGCCGCCGAGCGTGCGCCACCAAACGCGACTTCGAAATACGTCGGAAGCACTTGTTGACCTTCCGCTTCCGCCTGGATTTCCAACTCGTACAACAGCACCTGGTCCAGGAGGATCTTGCGAATCTCTCGATCGATCTTCCAGATCTGCTTGTTGAGCGGCGGAACAACGCGTTCGTGTTCGTCAAACACGCTATCGGCAATCCGGGCGAGTTCCGTTTGTAGTTGCTTTCTATCTAATTTGTGTAGCGGCTCGCGACGATGACGTTCAAAGAACCTTCGCAGGACGTCGTGCAAAAGCTTGCCGGCGTCGATCGCCTGTAGATCGAGCGCCGCTTCACCGCGCGGCTCGAGTCGCAAAACTCTTTGCGCAAAAAACCGATACGGACAGTTGCCGTAGACGCTGAGTCCGCTCGCACTGTGTACAAAATCCGGTCCGAATTTCAGGTTCAACAGCCGGAGCAAATCCGGATCGGTGATCTCGCCGTCGTAAGTTCCCCAGCGCGGGCTGGCGCGTTCGCGCTCGATCTCGATGCGTCGCAACGCGGCGTCGCTGAGGAAACCGTCGTTGCGCGCAAGCGTCAGCAATCGCGTGATTCGCGGCTGCGGCAACAGACTTTCTTTCTTACCACGATGCAGATGCCGCTCCTGCTGGCGCACGAGGCCGACTTTCATCTCCGTGGTGTTCGCGGCGTCGGCGAGATTCTTGCCATCGTAATCGCGTCGCACGATCTCAGTCTCGAGTCGGAACGGCGCGATCGCGCGGCGCAGTTCGTCCACGTAGTAAGAAGCGACGGTTTCTGAATCGTCGCCGAGCAACAACGGGCGCGTGAGATATAAACGCTCAGTAGCGCGACAAGTTACCTGGTAGAAATAGTGTTCTTCCTTGAGCAGCGTGTTGGGTGAAATGTCTTCGAGCGTCAGACCGTACTCGCGGAGCCGGTCGCGTTCTTCGTGTGGATAGATCCAATCGCGTGAGGCGCTCAGCGGAAATCCGCCTTCGATCAGTCCAGCGAGAAAAACGGCGCGAAACCGCAGCCCGCGCACGTCCGTTGCTTCGAGCACACGGAGACCATTCCGATTCGGCGCCCCAAAGAGTTGCGATTGAAAACCCATCGAGCGTCGCGTCTCGGTGAGAAAGGTGGAAAGCCGAACGGGGGCAAGCCCCCCTTCCTGACCTGCAACACTTCGGCCCAGCTCGATGCTCTTGATCGCAGAGACGAATGCCCGACGCAACGCTTCGAGCGCGTTGAAGTTGAGCATCACTTGCGGCAGTTGCTGTTCGTCAGTCGATTTCCGTGCAGGGTCCGCGATCTGATCGCGAAAGCCCAGTCGGTCCAATAAACGCATCAATTCCTGGCGCAACTGCGTTGGTTTGCCTTCACGAGGCACGGCGTGCAGCAGTTCCGCAAAGCGTTGGACCACGAGCGAGGTCCAGGCGAGCGCCGCCGGGTGAATGTCACGCGATGGACGTCGTTTCCGTTCAGCGCCTTTTTCGTCCAGCTTTGCTGTTTCAGCGTTTTCGAGATTGTCGGCGATGTCTGCATCGCGGTCGTGCGCGCCGGGATCGATGTTCAAGATCTCTTTTGTCGCAGCCGCGCCCGGAAGATCCGTAAACAGTTTGTATGCGCGCGCCAGCCACGCACTGACTGTCAGTTCGCTGCCGACGTAAGCGAAGGCGTTCTCGAGCGCATCGGCATCCCAGAAGCCGATGCGGTAACGCTGCTTCAACTTCTCGACGGTTTCCGCCGTCAGCGTCTGCGCATCGGCGCGCAACAACTCCAGATGCCGTTCATCGAAGCGCTCTGATAGAACACGCATCTCCGCGTCGCTGAGACGGAAGTATTCCGACTTGATCAGATCTGCAACTTCGGCGATTCGAGTCGAGGGATTCTCGTCGGTGGTGAGACCTTCAAGGAGCGTCAGAAGCTTGAGCGCGGCGCGGCTCGCCGGCACATCACCCGCATCGACTCGCAATTCGAGATTACACGGAATCGATTCTTCCAGCAGCACACGCGAGATTATCGGACCGTAAGCAGTGCGTTCACGTACGACGAGCGCGATGTCTGCGAGTTCGTAATTCTCGGTCAAAACCAAACGCTTTACCTCGCGTGCGATCGTGCGGATCTCAGTGTCGCGATCGCCGCACTCGAGATAGCGGATTTCTTTCGCGACAAACTCCGGCTCGTCAGAAATCGCTTCTGACTTCAGCGGATTGAAAAGGTTTTCGCGCAGCGACGCCAAGACACCGCTCGTCGCCGTGTAATCGTGCGACGGCACTGTGTCGAACTTCGCGATGCTTTGCAGTTGACCAATCGTTTCATCGAATGGAACGAAGATCTCGGGGTTACTGTCGTCGTGGTTGAGATTCACAATCGTTTCCGGAAAACGCGGGATCAACTGCCGCAGAATCTCGCCCTGTACCGGCGTGAAATCGAAAAATCCATCGACGATGAAGAGTTGCACTTTCGACAACCATGGAACCTGCATGCTGTGCTCATCGATGAATCCGCGCAAGATCTGGAGCGCGCGAAGCTGGTCCGCGTCTTCTTCCGTGAAATGGTTTTGGTTCAGAAGGTCTGTGTAGGTGGTATAGATGAGCGCGATCTCGTTGTCGAAATCGACCTGCGTGACGCCTCTCGATCCGTTGGTTCCTTTTTCGAGATCTCGAGCGCGCGCAGTGAGGATGTCGATCAGTTCGGCAGGCGTCCTCGCAGC
>Ga0207671_10000791_pt1 | contig 40082 bp, 35 predicted proteins | sample KBSC24metaG_FD_184352 | JGI IMG/M metagenome (GOLD analysis project Ga0207671, IMG submission 184352) | Corn rhizosphere microbial communities from Kellogg Biological Station, Michigan, USA - KBS C2-4 metaG (SPAdes) (version 2) | ecosystem: Host-associated > Plants > Roots > Rhizosphere > Soil...
CCGTAAGTATAAACCCTTGTATCTGTTGCATGGTGAAGAACCTTATTTTATTGACCTGGTAAGCAATTATATTGAGCACAGTCTGTTACCAGAGGCCGAAAAAGGATTTAATCAAACCGTGGTGTATGGTAAGGATACCGACATCATGACGGTGCTAAACGCGGCTAAACGATACCCCATGATGGCTGATTACCAGGTAGTACTGGTAAAGGAAGCCCAGGATATGAAATGGGGAAAAGATGATGACGGCAAAAAAGGTATCGACCCGGTGCTCAGTTATCTCGAAAACCCTTTGCCAAGTACCATATTGGTGTTTTGTTACAAGTATGGTAAGTTTGATAAGCGAAAAAAAACATATAAAGCCATTGAAAAAAATGGGATCGTTTTTGAATCGGCCCCTTTATATGATAGTAAAATACCTGCCTGGATAGAAGGTTATATCAGTGAGAAAGGTTATAAGATCAATGCGCAGGCATCGGCCATGCTTTCAGAATACCTGGGAAATGATCTTTCAAAAATTGCCAATGAGCTCGAAAAACTGATGCTCAATGTAGCTGCCGGCCAGGAGATCACGCTTAAACATATCCAGGATAATATAGGCATCAGCAAAGAGTATAATGTATTTGAACTGCAAACAGCCCTCAGTAAAAAGGATGCTTATAAAGTTAACCAGATCATTAATTATTTTGAGGCCAACCCCAAGGCCAATCCTATTGTACTGGTGCTGGGTAACCTGAATAATTATTTTAGCAAGGTACTGGCCTATCATTATGTAAAAGATAAATCGCAACAAAACCTGGCCCGTGAACTGGGGGTGAACCCGTTTTTTGTAAAAGATTATGAGCAGGCTGGTCGGAGCTATAATTATCAAAAAACCATGCAGGTCATCAGTTATCTGCGCGAGTATGATTTGAAAAGTAAGGGTGTGGAGTCAAACGCCCCACATGGCGAATTGATGAAAGAACTGATGTTTAAAATTCTTCATTAACTATCGCTTATTGTTGATACCCCGGTTAAAACACGTAACATTTCTGTTAGGTGTATCAGTTAGGCTTTGTTACACGTAGTTATCTGAGTTTGATCAAAAACCGCCTTTAAAGAGCTTTCTGTGCAGTTTAAGTATTCCCCAATTATCTCTGACGAAAGTATTGTACCTGATTGTAAATAATCTTTTACAATCACGCATCACCTAACAGGTAAGATATTTTATAAGTTCACGTTCAGAAAGTATCCTGCAAGACTTTCGCAAGATGATGTTTATTAACTTAATTAACGGGTATGATACTTTTATTTTGCGGCCTATCAGGAGCTGGCAAAACAACATTGGCAAAAAATGTTGCTGCCGAATTAACAGAACTTGGAATAAAGATCGAGATCATTGATGGTGATGAATATAGGCAGGAAATCTGTAGGGATCTTGGATTTTCAAGAGAAGACAGGAGCGAAAACATCAGAAGGCTTGGATTTGTTGCCAGCCGTTTCTCCAGCCAGGGTATAGTCACCATCATCAGTGCTATAAATCCTTATGAGGATGTTAGGCGCGAACTTGCCAACCGATATGATGACGTTAGTATTGTACACATTGACTGCCCGGTTAATAAACTGATCAACCGCGATACCAAAGGCCTCTATCAAAGGGCTCTTTTGCCCGAAGGCCATCCCAATAAACTTTTAAACTTAACTGGTATCAATGATAGGTTTGATGTACCGTATGATGCTGATCTTTATATTAATACCAGCGAAAACTCTGTACAGCAAAGCACCTCTTTATTGGTTTATTTCATACTTAATAATCTTTACGCTACAGAAAAAGCTTCTAATAAAATGACAGATAATTTTTAAGCTATCCACACCTGCTTAAGCATTTTAAAACGATCGTCCTTTTATAAACTATGCAAAAAAGAACCCTTATCATTGCCGGGATGCACCGTTCCGGTACCTCGCTCATTTCCAACTGGCTTACAAAATGTGGCTTACAACTTGGCGAACAATTGGTTGGTCCGGGTTGGGGGAATGAAGATGGCCATTTTGAAGATGTTGAATTTTTAAAAATGCACGAAGAGGTTTTGGCAAGTAATAATTTGCCACCTTCGGGCTTAACTGATGTGCAAATTGATCACTTTTCTATATATGAAAAAGAAAAATTGAAAAGCATCATCAAAATTAAACAGCAATTATACGATCAATGGGGTTGGAAGGATCCGCGGACATGTTTGTTTTTAGATGTTTACCAGGAGTTGCTGCCCGATGCCTGTTATTTGATCATCTTGCGTGATTATCAATCAGTGGTAAGTTCATTACTCCGACGGGAGTTTAAGGATGTTGATCAAAAATATATGGGTCGTAAATATGTATCCAGGTTGGCCTGGCAGAAATTCAGAAGATCACGCCAGCTTAAAAAATTTTACAACGATTATGCATCAAAGTTTTTAAAGGTCTGGATAGCTTATAATCAGGATATTTTAAACTGTATTAAAAAGCTTAACAGCAACTCATTTATAGTGGTTAATTACTCCCTGTTAAATAAAGCAGATACCCAACTCTTCTCGTTTCTTGAAAATAACTGGAATTTTTCATTGAAATATTTCAAATTCAAGGATGTATTTAAAGAGGGTCACATAGGTAAGGATATCGACATTGATCTGCATATTGCTGACAAAGAGCTTATTGGAGCGGCCAAACAATTGCAGTGTGAATTAAAAGAATATATCCAGTTTTCTTGATGATGCTTAATCTTTAAAAAAAACAATACGGTTTACCGACCATTTCCAGGTTTGTAATATTTCATCATTAGTTAACCGGCAAACGTCTTTTAAAACTGTTATTGATTCAATGCCGAAAAATATACTCAATGAATTAACCATATGGTCAAAAACATCCGGAGTTAATGTTGAGTGTAATGGCTTAAGCGCCTCCCTGATCAATATGATCCGTCGCCCGGCTCTTGATGGTGCTTCCTTCCGGATAACTGATTCGCCAATGATCGAACTTAAAAAGAGGCGGAATTCGATCTCATTATTAATAAATAGGTTGAAATGATAGTCAACCAGTCGTTCTAATCTTCCATTGAGATCGGTGTTACTTAAATCTGCAAAAAGATCGTCGTTTGTTTTTGCCTTGAGCTGCAACGATGCTTCGCGTTTTAAAGCATCCGAACTGGAGAAGTATCTGTAGGCTGTGGCTTTTGAGATCCCGGCTTCCCTGGCAACCATATCAACACTTATCTCTGTACGCTGTTTTAGTAATTCATTTGCCTTTAAAAGAAGTACCTCCCGGGTTTTCATTTTTTGGCTAATTCTTCCTTTATCTAACGATAATTTACTCATTGTGATACTTTTTTCTCATAAAGTTCATTGATAACATTAAAATTAATATTTTTGTGAGATATTAGTATCATAAAATACATAATAAGATGGCAAGCAAACTCAGAATTCGTGGTATTGATTTGGTATATGAGGATCAAGGGGTGGGTGAAACTATTGTATTTATACACGGGCAGCCCTTTAACCGAAGTATGTGGAATTACCAATCGCAAGTATTTAGCAAAACAAACAGGCTCATTATTCCCGATCTGCGGGGATATGGTGAAAGCTGCACTACAGAACCGATTGTGCTTTTAGATGAGCTTGCGCTTGATATTATATATCTGCTTAATGAACTGGATATTCCTCAAGCTGTATTTGTGGGACTGTCAATGGGCGGGCAGATAGCTCTTGAAATATACAGGCTTGCCCCGCACTTGGTAAAAGGCCTGGTACTGGCCGATACTGATGCCAGAGCCGAAGATGCTGCCAGTTACTTAAACCGGATAGCGCTTGCAAAAAGGCTGTTAACTGATGGGATGGAAAGGTATACTACCGAAAATATAGGTAGTTACCTTTGTGAAAACACTTTCCATACCCAACAGGAGGTAGTAGATCACCTTAGTGAAATGATGACAAATACAGATGCAGCCGGTGCAGCAGCTGTTCAGCTGGGCCGGGCCGAAAGGAGGGATCATTCGGACATTCTTTCAAATATTGATTTTCCAACACTCATTATTGTTGGAGACCAGGACGTGTTTACACCAGTTACCATCGCCGAGTACATGCAAGTCCGTATAAGCGGGGCAGAGCTTTCCATTGTAAAAGATGCAGGTCATATGCCCAATATGGAGCAACCTGAACAGTTTAATCAATTGTTAAAGGATTATCTGAATAAGATTTAGATAAACAATAGCTTGTAGCGAGTTGCTAAAAAGCTACTGTTCGTTTATCCATGCCTCAGCTGCTATAACATCGGTAAAAAAGTTAATGGTCATCTTATCAGGGAGAGCATTTACACTTTTACGGGCCGACAGTTGGTTGAATACACTTGGGGAATTAACCCAGGCAAAATATCTTAACCCGGCTTTCTGCATAGCCGGAAACCATTCCTGGGCCACCCAGTCAATAGCTTCAGACCAGTTGCCCAGCACATGAATGTTATTATTAAGCACTTTATAAACATTGTTTTTTACCATCATGTTCAACATACGATTGCAGCCCTGCTGTATTGATTCCAGATTTTGAAAACCGGTCCAGTCGGCATCAATACGGGAGTGAACACGGTTATAGCTCAAGGTTATGGCGCTGTCATGATAGTATAGATCGCCCTGTATAATGGCAGCCTGTTTTTGGGTTTGGTGTGTCAGCAGCCTGAAAAAGAAAGTAGATCCCTCCCCAGGTGTGCTCTCTATCCAAAAACTGCCATTGTGTCTTTTCAAGATCTCGGCCGAAATAAATAATCCCAGGCCCAAACCCTCAAAGCGCATCGCGGTATTATCTACACGGTAATACCGTTCAAATAACCGGCTCAGGTTTTTTTCTTCGATACCAATACCAAAATCCTGAACAGATACGATCAGGCTGTTATCCTCATGTAATGCACAATTAACTATTACTGTATTTGCCTCCGGCGAGTATTTGATGGCATTTGTCAAGAGATTATTTACTACCTGTTCCAGTCTGAAACGATCACCGGTATAAGTTATATCTTTCGCGCTTTCCAGTATGATCTGGTGAGATACCGTGGTGTGCTGTACGCCATCAATAGTATCTTTAAGCATTTCATAGAAATTGAAAGTTTCCATGTTATAATCCATCTTTCCTGCGTTGATGCGTGATACATCCAGCAGATCACTGATCAGTTTTTCAAGCCGTAGTACATGCGCGGCCGACTTTTGAATAAGATCATTTAGCTTTGGAGGATCATTAATACGCATCATGAGCTGATTAAACGCCTTGATACTGGTAAGCGGTGTTTTTAATTCATGGCTGGCGATAGAAAGGAATTCATCCTTTTTTTGCTCCTTGTTTTTTTGAATATCAATGTTGGTGTTGGTGCCCAACCATAGTTTGATCTCGCCATTTTCAATCAAGGGCACTGCCCTGGCCAGGTGCCAGCGGTATTGCCCATCCTGGAATTTTAAGCGGAACTCCACCAGGTACTCATGGCCTGTTCTTAGGGTCGTAAGCCATTTTTTTAAGCAATTTTGCTGATCATCGGGGTGTATGAAGGCTTGCCAGCCCTGGCCGATGATATCTTCAGCACTTCGCCCAAAATCCTCACAGATCACCTCATTTACATAGTCAAGCTTACCATTGGGACGGGCTGTCCATACCTGCTGGGGCATAGCGTTTAGTAAAAAGCGGAAACGCTCTTCATTTTCCTTTTCTTTTTGGCGAACCAATACGGCCTCGGTAACTTCAAAAGCAAAAACCATAATGCCATCTACTTGATCGGTAGCATCATATCTGGCCTGATAAATGAAGGTAAAGTAACGGTCTTCTATTGGCCCGTTCGCCTCACGGGCCATAGGCACCATCAACTCTTTGCCTTCAAAGGTATTCCCGGTTTTGTATACATTTTTTAAAATATCAGATATCAACTGATCCTTAAGTTCGGGCAACGCTTCTAACAGGGGCTTTCCGATAAGCTTACGTCCCGGAAAAAGCTTTTGATAAGGCGGATTAACCAATTCAAATATAAAATTGGGTCCATCAAGCACGCAAATACCCGCAGGGGCTTGCATAAAGAATCTTTTCAGCCGCTCGGTTTGACCTATAGCATCCGCTTGCGCGCTTAACAGTTCAAGGGTGCGTAATTCAACCCGGCTTTCCAGTTCGTTATTTAACTTAAGCAGGTTTTGTTGTGTCCGGAACAATTCCTCGTTCGTAGCACTTAACTCCTCATTGGCAGATTGTATCTCTTCACTGGTGACTTGTATTTCTTCATTAGCATAAGCCAAGCCTTCATTAAGGGCTAATAACTCCTTGCCGGTTTGCTCCAGGCGCTTTTTAGCTATAACCAATTCGGTTATATCATATTTGAAGCTTAAAACACCGGTTATATTCCCCTTTTCGTCGCGGATAGCCTGGTAAATAAAATTAAAATAATGATCCTCCGTTTTTCCGCCAATTTCGCTGGCCAGCGGTACACAGATCTCATTGCCTGCATACGTTTCACCGGTTTTATAAACACGTTGAAGAGCCTCCCAAAGAGGCAGACCAACAATCTCTGGCATGGCCATGAGCAAAGGTTTACCGAGTATTTTACGCCCCGGGAAAAACTCCTTCTCGTATTGTGGATTTATAAATTCATAAACAAGGTCGGGGCCGGTAAAAATGGCAATTTGTGCAGGCATCTCATCAAACAGCTTTTCCATTTGCCGGCTTAGTTGCCCTGCTTTCGCTGCCGCTGCTTTTTCTTTTTCAAGGCTGGCATTTAAATTCCGTTCGGCAATCACCTTTTCGGTAACATCCTGCGTATGGTGTATAATGTAACAGATATCTCCATCTGGGTCAAGTACAGGCGTATGTGCAGTATCCCAATAACGTTCCTGTAATTTACCCTCATGATCAGGTGTATCAAAGCGTGTTACAGGTAACTGGTGAGGTTTGTTGGTTTCTAGTACCTGCTCTAATGAAAAGGCTATGCCACCTTCGTCTGCCGCCCAATCCGGTATTTTAGGGAAAACATCAAACAGGTGTTTTTCGAGCAGCTCGGCCCTCATTTTACCGGTTAGCTGCAAATAAGCGTTACTGGCGGTAAGTATATACAGTTCCTTCGAAAGAATAAGATAAGGGTGAGGTAAGGTCTCAAAAACCCTTAACATTTCTGGTGGTAAAGCGGAACTGTGTTTAATGGGCATGGGTTATACAAATGGATAAAAGCAAGATTACTAAACCGAAGATAATTATTAAAATATTATCTTATAAGAAAATGTTTTGAATGAAAATAAATTTAAAATGCAGTTGCTGCATTTATCAACAGGCACGCAGATTTACTGTCAGACAACAAAATTTGACCTGCAAGCCCAAAATCTTTAATTTTATGTATGATATCTGATTACCTGGAAAGTGTTAAAAAGCAATTTGCCTATTATAAAATGCTGGGCGAAAAAACATTCTCGCAATTGACCAATGAACAGTTAAACTGGCAATATAATGCGGAATCGAACAGTATTGCCATGATCGTTAATCACCTGTCGGGTAACATGCGCTCAAGGTGGACGGATATTTTTAATACCGACGGTGAAAAAGAGTGGCGCAACCGCGAGACTGAGTTTGCAACCATAAACCCTGACCTGGAGGCGCTTTTAAAACTGTGGAACAGCGGCTGGGAGTGCCTTTTTAATACCCTTGACCAATTAACTGCGGATGACCTGGATAGGATCATCTATATCCGCAATATGGGGCATACGGTTGCTGAGGCCATTAACCGGCAGCTGGCACATTACCCGTACCATGTGGGGCAAATTGTTTTTATTGGTAAAATGCTTTGTAACGAAAAGTGGAGCTCACTCTCCATTCCAAAGGGAGGTTCCGAGGCTTACAATGCCAATAAGTTTGCCAAAGAAAAACACCGGGAGCATTTTACCGATGAGTCCAGAGATGATAAAAGTTAATCGGTTACTTTGGTTTTTTGACTACATAAGTTTTGGCCCGCTGGTCATGCCAGCATTGTTTCATCGGGCTCCATAGCATTGCAAAATAGCCAATACAAAAGAAAAAGCTTGATAAAATCTTAAACAGATTACGCGATAATGCGGTGCCAAAACTTAGTCTTTCACCATTAACGTTAACTACTACCAGCCTGCAAATAAACTTACCAATACTTCCCTGCATTTTAGTGGCCTCGAAAGCTGAGTTATAGGAAATTAAAATCAGCAGGAAAATGAGCCTGAACAAAAGATCACCTTCGGTAGATGATGTAGATGATAAAGGATCGTCGCTTATGGTACTGGTTGTCAGCCGCCCAATAGCAACAAATATACCAACTATTAGCCCTAAGCCAATGGTTATAATGGCATAATCAATAACAAAAGCGAGTAAGCGCCATCCAAAATTAGCTACGTTCTGTTGGGTAGGTACATATATCCCAATTGATTTAAAGTATTCATCAAGCTCGGGTAGTTCGGCGGCTTCCTGCCAATCAGTAGCTAAAGGTGATAATACGAGTTCGGTGGCATTTACTTCCATATCCATTAACTCAGTATGGCTATATGGGCCGTGCTTTTCGTTATTTCTTAAAATGTAGTATTCGTTGATCATGATGTTGGTTTAAGGTCATGAAAAATAAAGAAAATATCTATCCTGAGCAATAGTAAAAATGATGAGTACGCATAAAAAAAGTCCTACAACAATTGTTATAGGACTTTGTGATAAAGGTTTAAGGTGGGAAAATCTTTAAAAATTATAACCACGCTGTTTCACGCGTTCATGTATCAAAGCGCCTGCATCCGCATCTAATAAAATTTCGCAGTTGGGGTGTAGTTGTACTACCGATGCAGGTATTTCGGTAGTTACAGGTCCTAATATGGCTTTTTCAATAATTTGAGCTTTGTGCGCACCCTTGGCTATCAATATCAGTTTGCGGGTGTGCATAATGTTTTTTACACCGCGGGTTAGTCCACCTAATACAATGTGTTCTGGTACTTGCGTTTCGCGGCGTACACGGGCTTCGAAATCAGGATCCATAGGTGATACCCATGTCTCGCTTTCAAAGGGCGTTCCGGGCTGGTTAATGCCGATGTGGCCATTGCTGCCAATACCCAGCATTTGAAGGTCGGCACCGCCACGTTCGGCCAGGCGTTTTTCAAAAAGCAGGCTTTCCGCTTCAAAATCATCACTTAGGGTAGGCGGCATAATAAAATTTTCATCAGGTATACCCAGCGGACCTGCTATCTGGTTCAATATCATGGTATAACAGCTGCCGGCATATTCGCGCGGCAGGTTGGTAAGCTCATCCACATTAAAAAGGGTAATGCGCGAAACATCAAAGGGGTATTGCGTGTAAATGTCAGACACTATGCGGTGCATATCCATAGTGGTTTGCCCGGTTGAAAGACCTATTACGGCATTAGGTTTTTCCAGCATCTGACCTATAATGCGCCAGGCCGCGGTTTCGTTAAATTCCTTTTCGTTTTTGGTTATCGTGATCTTCATTGTTATTATTTTGCCTTTACAGGTGTTTTAATTCTTCTTCAAAAAACGCGTCGATAGCTATAATGGCGCTCGTTTCATCTTCACCATCAATAATAATGGAGATCGTTTCGCCTCCTTTTATACCCAAGGAAAGGATATTTATCAGGCTGCTTAGTTTAACCGTGCGATCGCCTTTTTTCAAGCTGATCAGTGAACTGTAGTTTTTGGTTAGTTTTACCAAATTGGTTGCCGGCCTGGCGTGAATGCCCTCGGCCGCCGTAATGATGTAGTCTTTTGTTATCATGAGGTTACCTCCTGTAAATAAGTGCTGATCGATGCTGAGCTATCCATTCCCATTACCCGCCTGTGTATCTGTTTAGCCGCTGTCAAACTGCTGTTGATAATAATATTTTTGATCTCCGGAATGGCTGTCGCGCTCATGGAAAACTCGGTAAGTCCCATGCCCAATAATAATAGAGTTGCTTTCGGGTCCGATGCCAGCTCGCCGCACATACCTACTTCGATATTATTTTTATGACCCTGTTCAATCACATAAGCGATAAGCCGGAGCACGCCAGGATTATAGGGATCATACAGGTTTTTGATCTGCTCGTTCATCCGGTCGACAGCCAGGGTGTACTGGCAAAGATCATTTGTGCCGATACTGAAAAAATCCACTTCTTTGGCCAACAGGTCAGCGGTGATGGCTGCCGACGGTATCTCGATCATAATACCCATCGGGATATTTTGATCAAAGACGATACCAGCTTTGGTTAATTCATCTTTAGCCTGCTGCAATATTGTTTTGGCTGCTCTTACTTCCTGTATATTCGAGATCATCGGAAACATGATCTTTAATTGGCCAAATGCACTGGCCCGTAATATGGCTTTTAGTTGGGTGATAAAAATATCCGGGCGGTCCAAACAGATCCGGATAGCCCGGTAACCCAGGAAAGGATTTTGCTCTGCCGAGAAGTTAAAGTAAGGCAGTTGTTTATCGCCACCAATATCCAGTGTACGTATAATAACGGGTTTGCCTTTGGCTTTCAGGGCCACGGCTTTGTAAAATTTAAATTGTTCGTCTTCACCAGGTAATGCATCACGACCCATGAAAAGCAGTTCGGTACGCAATAGGCCCGAACCTTCGGCGCCAAAACCGATGGCTTGCTCCATGTCGTTTGCATCGCCTATATTGGCCAATAGTTTAATGTTGATGCCATCTGTGGTTGTTGCAGGAGTATCTTTTAGCGGGCGGAGCAGGTTAGTTTGTGCCAGCCAGTTTTCTTTTTTTACGCGATATTGTTCAACTATCTCCTGACCCGGATTGATGAAGATATCTCCGCTTTGTCCATCGAGGATCAGCAGGTCACTATCTTTGATCTCCATTAAGGTTATACCACATCCCACAACAGCCGGGATACCGCGCGATCTGGCAATAATAGCGGCATGTGAAGTAAGGCCACCCACTTGTGTAGCAAAGCCTACAACGCGAGTAGTATCCATGCTGATAGTATCCGAAGGCGTAAGGTCCTCAGCAATAATGATGGTATCAGCTTCGTAATTTGCAGCAGCGATTTGGGTTGAAGTATTCAAGTTCCTGAGCAGGCGATTACCGATGTCTTGAACATCGGCAGCACGGGCGCTCAGATATTCATCATCCATGTTTTTGAAGAGCTGCACCGCGTCCGCGATCACTTCGATCACCGCGTCATTTACATTCTTCTTTTCTTTGGATATTTTTTCCGTCACATCCTCGCTGATCTGCGGGTCAGTTAATAGCTCAATATGGGTTTCGAGGATCTCCAATCCTTCCTTACCCTGCGATTGATCGTAATTGCTGATCATCGCCTCCACTTCTTGAACAGAAAGGGCAACAGCGTTATTGAATTTTTCCGTTTCAACAGCTACATCCGCGTCATTTGATAATAGAACGCCCGTTAAAGCCGTTGCCTGCTTTTTTAGCCAATGCGCTTTGCCAATGGCAATTCCAGAAGATACACCTATGCCATTCATCATCATACAAACAAATGAATTATACTGCCTGCAAAACCTAATACCAATAAGCCTAACAGCAGCCAGGTGGTTTTAACCTGTTTTTTTACAAAATAATATACCAGGAAGGTGAGCCCCAGCGGTATCATGGCCGGTACTATTTGATCCAGTATACCCTGCACCCCAACTGCCGATGAGGACGAACCAATATTAAGCGGTGTTTTGATATTCATGAGCGTGGCAGGCATGGCGCCTACTACCATGAGGCCCAATATAGCAGCACCCGAAGTAAGCTTATCCATTAGGTTGCTTTTGCTCAGGTTCTGCAAAAATTTGGTGCCGGCGTTGTAGCCTATAAAAGTAAGGTTGTAACGGAGCAGCAAATGCGGTACATTAAATATGATCAAAAAAAGCAGCGGGCCTAATATATTTCCCTTAATGGACAAAGAAGTACCTACGCCTGCAGCGATCACCTTAAAAGTACCCCAAAACAAGGAGTCGAATACCCCGGCCAGCGGCCCCATCAGTCCCAGTTTAACCGAACTGATGGATTCTTCGTCAAAATCCTTATCCTGCGCGTTTTGCTCCTCCATGGCGGCAGTAATGCCAATGATGAGTGTAGATCCATAGGGACTGGTATTGAACAATTGCAGATGCCTTTTGAGCGCGGCTGTCATCGTCTCCTTAGTATGGTATAGTTTTTTAAGTACCGGGATAATGGCAAAAGCGAAGCCCGTATTTTGCCAGGTCTCGAAATTGAAGTTTGCCTCCAGTGCAAGCGACCTTAAAAATAATTTTCTTAAAGTGCCCTTGCTCAGTTTGTGTTGAGGTTCAACAGGTATTGTTTCCGCAGGCGTATCGTCAAAATCAAAGTCATCATCAGTGGAGATGGTGGCAGCTGGTTTGGGTGCATCCTGTGTAACGATCAGCGCGATGATCACCCCTAAACCACCAATGGCAATAATGGGCAGTTTTAAATAAGCCGCCAGCATAAAACCCAGGAAAAAGTATGGGGCAACCCTTTTGTTGAACATCAGGTTCATGAGCAAGGCAAAACCCAATGCGGGCAGCATGTTACCGGCCACTTGCAGGCCTGATTGTACCCAGGCTGGGATCAGATCAAGGAATGATTTTATGGCTGTTGAACCCAGCTCCAAAGCCACAAAAATAATGATACCCATGAGCAAGGGTTTCAACAAGCCTGAAAGGATATGCAAACGCTGGATGCCTTTATAGTCACCATCATCGGCATACTGGTTAAATTTTTTATTGAACACCGCCCGGAAAACAAACAATCCGCTGATCACCATTTCTGAGAGTATCGAGATAGGTACCGCCAATGCCAGTGCGATGGCCGGCCCTTTGTGCGACATGATGGCGAAAGCCGTTCCTAACACGCCACCAGTAATGATATCGGGCGGAATGGCCGCGCCGACTTTGATATTGCCCATGAAGATCAGCTCCAGCGTAGCACCTATCATTACACCCTGGGTAACATCGCCCAACACCAAACCAACCAGTGGCCCCAGGATCAGCGGGCGACTTAATAGGGTAGTGCCCAGGAAATCCTCAAAATGCCCAAAAACGGCGATGAGTGTCAATAACAGATAGGTGGCCAGCATCTTAAATCAGGGTTTCTATCGGGGTTTTGGTATCGGTTGGTACTTGTCTTACTTCCAGTTCGATGCCTTTGACCAGCAGATCACGGATAACAACGATGTCATCATCGGTAACCGCCAGCGCCTTGGCTATGGAGCGCGCGCCTTCTTTGGTACGGATGCCGCCAAAATTAATGCTCTTGATCTCGCTTATGCCGGCGCTTAGCGTAGCAGCATCTTTTACAGAATTTACCAGTACCAGTATTTTTATGTTCTGCCCGCGCGGATCATTCAAAAATGTAATAGCATCGGTTAATGTTTTGATCAGTAGCTTGGCCGAGGCAGGTTTGGCCAGGCCGAGGGTCATTTTTAAAAACTCGTCGGTAGCGGCCTTATCGTTGGCTACCAGCAGGCAATCGGCGCCCAGTGCAGGTGTCCAGGTCATGGCAACCTGTCCGTGTACCAGTCTGTCATCGATGCGGGTTAGCTTAATCATTTTGTTGTGTTATCAGTTTGTTTACGTAAACCATTTGCTCTTTTCCATCAATAATAGCTGTTTCTATTATCTCAGTAACCGGGGTGCCTGCATCGCCCATAATAACCTCAATTAACAAAGGCAGGTTAAAGCCAGATACGATATGCACATTTGGTTTCAATGCTTCGCGTATCATGATGTTATTGACACTGCCGCCCAGCAGATCGGTAAATATCACCAGTTCATCATTAGCTGTAATATTGGTTAAAACAGCAGCCAGTTCATCTTCTACACTGATGTTATCATCCAGGTAAGCCTGGATCAGGAATACGTTATCCGTTTCGCCAATGATCATATCCAATGACGACTTTATTCCTTTGGCAAAGGCCCCGTGTGTGGCAATTAAGAATTTTCTCATATGTACCTATATTCATATCCCGGTTGATCCATTGCTCCTGAAAAAGAGTGATCTGTAGGGTCAGTAAATCAAAAACTAGAAACGAAATAAGCGCTATGATGATAGGCTTACCCAGGTTATAACACTTTGCAAGTATGCTATAAAGTTAAGCCATTTTATAGTTTTGGTGCACTACATTACCACTACTACAAACTGAAAATTATGCTGGTAGGAAGCTTTTAAAGCGCAAAAGACCAGAGTGCCGGTACTACAGAAAGAATCAGGAACGGAAAGAGAAGGAGTGACAAACCACATACGCGTGACATGTCGTCAGATGTTTTGTAACTAATTTGATATAATATCCTGTTGCCAATATCCGTAGTGGTGATGTAGTGTTATTAAAATAGCAGTTGGGAAAACTAATATCGAGCTTTGTTCAAGCTGATCACTGTTGCTTTATATCCTGTTACATTCAATTATCAATTGTGATACCTTATCTAAAACTAACACCAAAGTGAAAAAATTCTTTTTATTGACCCTTTTTATACCATTAATTTATCATTGTGGCTTTGCCCAGGCTCTGGATGCACCATTTGGCGCTGCCAGGTCATTTTACCAGCAGCGTTTGGAGGATAAGGAAGCAGTTTATTTTACTCCCGATAAATATCCGGTTAAGGCCGATGGTAAAACCGATGTATCCGATGCGCTGCAGCAGGCCATCAAAGACCTGAAGGATAAAAATAATTTCGGCGTGCTGTTTATCCCCGAAGGTAAATACCTTATCAGCAAAACCATATTTGTACCACGGGCGATACGATTGATAGGCTATGGTAAAACCCGGCCAGTCATTATCCTGGCCAAAAACTCGCCAGGTTTCCAGGTTGCTGATAGCACGGATAAAGGCAAGGCAAAATATATGTTCTGGTTTGTCAACAATATTTCTAAACCAGGCGAAGAGGTATCCGACGCGGGCGCATCTACATTTTATAGCGCGCTCTCCAACATCAACCTTAAAATTGAGGATGGTAACCCGGTGGCTGTGGCTTTGCGTACGCATTATGCCCAGCATAGTTTTATAGCCCATGCCGATATTGATGTGGGGATGGGCAAAGCAGGCATGTTTGATGTGGGTAATGAGATGGAAGATGTGCGTTTTTTTAACGGGGATTATGGCATCCTTACTACCAAGCCATCACCTGGATGGCAGTTTATGATGGTGGATACTTATTTTGAAGGTCAGCACAAAGCGGCCATCAGCACACAAGAAGCTGGTTTAACCATTGTGCGTATGAACGTAAAGAATGTACCTACGGTAATCGAGATCCACCCCAATTATCATGAAAAGCTATTTATAGAGGATAGCAGGTTTGACCATGTGAGCGGTCCGGCCATCATCATCAGTAATGAAGATAATGCCTTTAACCAGATTAGTCTGCGTAATGTGGATTGCCGTGATGTAAAGGTGCTGGCCAGCTATCGCCGCAGCAAAACAACAACCGCTGGCGAAGGTGCTATTTACAAAGTGAAAAGCTTTATATACGGTTTGCAGATGGATAACCTGACCGCCGACCCAGTGTATAAAACCATAAAAGAGATTCAACCACTACAATCTTTTCCGCCGCCAGCTAAAAAAGATATCCCGGACTTTCCGGCAATAAGCACCTGGGCTAACCTGCAAACGCTGGGTGCCAAAGGCGATGGCGAAACGGATGATACCAAGGCCATACAGAATGCTATCGACAAGTATCCTGCTATTTATATACCATCGGGAAAATATCGTATTACCGAAACTTTGAAATTGAAGCCGAATACCGTGTTGATCGGTTTGAATCCTATAGCCACACAGATCTTATTAAAAGACAATACACAAGCCTTCGGTGGTTTCGGCGGACCTTTGCCGATGATCGAAACGAGTAAAGGGGGCAGCAACATCGTAACCGGTATAGGCTTATCCTCTGGTCGTATCAACCCGAGGGCAGTGGCCTGTAAATGGATGGCTGGCGCAAACTCCTATCTGAATGATGTGAAATTTTTAGGTGGTCATGGTGGTATGAATAAACCGGGAGAGCAAAACGTGCCGGGTCTGTATAAGGGTAACGACAGCGATATGTGGGATACTCAATACTGGAGTCTTTGGGTAACCGATGGCGGTGGCGGTACGTTTAAAAATATCTGGAGCGCCAATACCTATGCTACGGCCGGGGCTTATGTTTCCAACACCAGCACACCGGGGCGCATTTATGCCTTATCGGTTGAGCACCACGTACGCAACGAAGTACGTTTTAACAAAGTGGCCAACTGGAAAGTATACGCCTTGCAACTGGAAGAGGAGAGCCGGGAAAGTACCGAATGTCAGCCGCTGGAACTGGAAAATTGTACCGACATGACTTTTGCCAACCTGTATATGTTTAGGGTGATCAGGGTAAATAAACCTTATCCGTACTCTATCCGCAGCTGGAACAATAAAAATGTAGAGCTGCTGAACGTACATAACTATAGTCAGATCAAATACACCACTACCGATCCGCTGTATGATATCGGCACCAATACTACGGTGCGTCCATGGGAGTTTACCCGTTTGGTCATCAACAGTGCTACAACAGCCAGCGAACAACCCATTCAAGGGAATGTACAAAAACTAGCATCAGGCTTTGAATTTGCCAATAGTCTTTGTACCGATAGCAGGGGCAACGCCTACTTTAGTGAAGCCCGGATGCGGCGCATTTATAAATGGGATGCCAACACCAAAACCATCAGTCTGCTGGCCGATTATCCCTGGGAGCCACTTTCACTGGCTTGTGATAAAAATGATAACCTGCTGGTGGTGTTTAAATATGTACCCAAACCCGGTTACCTGGTTGATGGTAAGCCCGAAGTATTTAATAACCCGCCTGATGCCTCTGGTACTTCCTTTAGTGGCTGGGGTAACTCGGGCTTTGGCAGTTTGGTGTACTCGGTAAATACCGACAATCCGGATGCGAGTATCCAACTCCTGAAGAAAGAAGCTATGCCAACCGGTAAGACTATTTACCAGGCCTTTTACCCGGCACATCGCTGGCGCGATTTTCATGATTTTAACACCGTATCGGTCAATAAAGCAACCGAATGCTGGGTAGCGCCGGATGGGGTGACCATTATCCCGGTGGTATATGATCTGGCCCGTTCAAGCGCGTTGGTTACTGCATATCCCGGCAGACCGGTTTATACTACCGATGAATATGATAAACGTACTGTACAGTTCAAGGTAAATCCCGAAGGTTATCTCAGCGATCTGAAATACTTTGCCGAGCGTGGCGAATTTGATTCGGCAGTTGATGCAAAAGGTAACGTGTATATAGCTGATGGGCAGATTTACAAATATGATAACACCGGCAAACAGATGGGTATGATCAAAGTACCGGAGCGCCCTACAGCTCTTGCTTTTAGTAAGGATGGGAAAACTTTATATGTTACCGGGCATAACGCTTTGTATTCCATCGCCATAAATTGATAAATTTATATAACCTTAAATACCCCAACCCATGAATAAAACAACATCCCGTTTCCTGATCTTCTTACTGGCCTTGTTCCCGATTGCAACCTTTGCCCAGCAAGTTAAAGTGGTTACTAACCAGGTAGGTTATGAAGATACCAAAGCTAAAAAGGCCATCGCAGTGACAGACAAGACTTACCCCATCACAACATTTCAATTGCTTGATGCGGATGGTAAAGTGGTGTTTTCCGGCAAACCTGTCTATAGCGGTAGCGTAAAGGGATGGAAAAACCGTGAGTTTTATACACTTGATTTTAGCGGATTTAATACAAATGGTACTTACCACATCGAAGTGGCGTTACCCGGCAGAAAGGTTAGTTCATATCCATTTAAAATAGGGAAAAACGTGCTGGAGCAGGCTACCCTGTCAGATGTGGTATATTACTTTAAAGGGCAGCGTAGTGCTGGTGAGATTGATAAAGCCGATCATCATTTACTGCTGGCCGACAGAACCCAGGATACTATCGATGCCCACGGTGGCTGGTATGATGCCACCGGCGATTATGGTAAACATTTTTCGCACCTGTCGTTCTCCAATTATTTCAATCCGCAGCAGATACCTTTGGTGGTGTGGAGCCTGTTGAAAACCAAAGAGATCCTCGATAAAAAAACAACTACCGATTTCAGGCAGATCAACCGCCGTATTTTGGATGAAGCTACTTATGGCGCTGATTACCTGGTGCGAATGCAGGCCAAAAATGGTTCTTTTTACCGTTCGGTATCTGCACCGGGTCCGGGTAAGCTTGCCAAGGATAGGGTGATTCGTGCAGAGGACGCATCTTATCGGATCAAGCAAACCAAAGATCAGCCTTTTAGCAACAGCTCCGCAAATAAGGATTGGCACCGCTATCAAACCAGTTACCGCTCGGGTGGGGGCATAGCCATTGCTGCTTTGGCTATGGCATCAACCATCAAAGTAAACGGAGATTTTACCAGCGAACAATATTTGCAGGCTGCCGAAAACGCGTTCAAATTCCTGGAAACCAACAATAAGCTGATGACCTTTGACGGTCGCGAGAATATTCTGGATGATTACTGCGCCCTAAGCGCTGCCACTGAACTATACAAAGCCACCAAAAAGACGGAATATTTAACAGCAGCTACCAAAAGGGCCAACAACCTCATCAATCGACTATCTGCCTGGAAAGGATATCAGAATTACTGGAAAGCCGACAGTACCGACAGGCCGTTCTTTCATCCATCAGATGCGGGCTTGCCGGTTACCAGTCTGATCTATTATTACCCGTATGCAGATCAAGTCATGCAGGCATCCATCAAAAAAGCCATTAAAGCCTCGTTTGATTTTGAGTTGAAAGTGACTCATGAGGTAAATAATCCATTTGGTTATAGTCGCCAGTTGGTGCAGGATACACTGGGTAAAAGGCGTACTTCATTCTTCTTTCCACAGGGTAGTGATGCCTCGCCCTGGTGGCAGGGAGAAAATGCACGCTTATCTTCTATGGCTACAGCTGCCCGATTGGCTGCCGGTTTGTTTGCAGACGATAAAGCCTATCATGATCAGCTGGAAACTTTCGCGGTTGATCAGCTCAACTGGATCCTGGGCCTGAACCCTTTTGATGCCAGTATGCTGCAGGGCACCGGGCATAATAATCCGGCCTACGGTTTCTTCGATACGTTTGAATATACCAATGCGCCCGGAGGTATTGTAAACGGCGTTACCGGCGGATTGAATGACGAAAATGATATCGACTTTAATTTATCCTATGCCCAAATCCATAAAGATTACGACTGGCGATGGGCCGAACAATGGCTGCCGCACACCGCCTGGTACTTGCTGGCTGTGGCTGTACACGAATAATTAGCTGAAGAAAATATGAAAAAGTTTTGTTTGATAACCCTTGTTACTTTACTAACCCTGTCCCGGTTTGCCTTTGCACAGGTAACGCATACTACCTTAGCTACAGGTGTCAGTGCACCTGATTTTAGCTTGCCCGGTATCGACGGGAAAACGTATACACTACAATCATTCAAAGATGCCAAAGTGCTGGCTGTAGTGTTTATTTGTAACCATTGCCCAACGTCGCAAGCTTATGAAGACAGGCTGGTAAAACTCACCAGCGATTATGCCTCTAAAGGCGTAAAGGTAGTGGCTATTAATCCCAACAACCCGGCCTCGCTGCGTTTGGATGAATTGGGTTACAGTGATGTGGGCGATTCTTTTGAAGATATGAAAACCCGTGCCAAAGACCGTCATTTTAATTTTCCTTATCTGTATGATGGCGAAACCGAGATCACCAGTAATAAATACGGTCCGGTAGCTACCCCGCACATTTTTATTTTTGACAAGGATCGCAAGCTGCGTTATAATGGCCGCATTGATGATATGGAGAACCCCGCCAAAACACCGCGATCATTAGATGCACGCAATGCTATAGACGCTGTACTGGCAGGTAAGGAAGTAGCCGTGCCGGTAACTAAAACCTTTGGCTGTTCTATTAAATGGGCCGAAAAACAGGATTGGATCCAAAAGGCCGCCGTAACCTGGGCCAATGAGCCTGTAAAACTGGATACTGTTGATGCCGCGGGCATAGCCAATCTGGTAAAAAATAAAAGCGATAAACTAAGGCTCATTAATCTATGGGCCACCTGGTGCGGCCCTTGCGTAGCTGAGTTTCCGGAACTGGTAACCATTATGCACCTGTACCGCGACCGTGGACTGGAATTTGTTACCATCAGTGCCGATGACCCATCACGCAAGGATAAGGCCCTGAGCTTTTTAAAAGGCAAACAAGCATCAGGCCCAAACTATATTTATACCGGTGATGACAAATACAAAATGATTGAAGCCGTTGACCCTAAATGGGATGGCGCCCTGCCATACACCATGCTGGTTGATCCGGATGGCAAAGTGATTTACGGTAAACAAGGTATCATCAACCCCGAAGAACTTAAAAAGATCATCTGGGATGATCCTACTATGGGGAGGATATATAAGTAGAACCCCACCCAACCCTCCCCAAAGGGGAAGGCTTTTAAACTATAAACTATTTCAAAAAGTCTCCCCTTCCGGGGGAGATTTAGAGGGGGTTTTCGTTATATCAATCAAAAAATCATACAAATTAACCTCTGTAGCCAAACCCAGTTTTTTGCGTACCCGGTACCGGCTGATCTCGACACCCTTTAGGGAAATGTTCATCAACTGGGCTATTTCTTTAGAGGTAAGGTTAAGCCGCAGGTAAGCACAGAGTTTCAGATCGGTAGGACTAAGCCCTGGGAAACGGGTTTTCATGATGGAAAGGAAATTGTTGTGTACCTGGTCAAAGTAAATGGCGAAGTGGTTCCAGTCGTCGTCTTTTTTTTCGGTATCGGTTACCAGTTTAAAAACATTCCGGAATTCGTGCGTCAGATCGGGCATGTTCACTTTTTTGATGGCAGCCACCAGTTCTTCGCGGATGTTGAGCAGGATCCGGCCCCGCTCCACCAGGTGCATGGTAATAGTTGCCAGTTCCTTGTTCTTATAATTCAATTCCGATTCCAGGTTGTTGTTTTTGAGGGCGATGATCTCTTTCTCGTTCCGGTCGAGCTCCAGGCTGTGCAGATAACTCAGCCGGCGCTGTTCTTCCTCATGTTTCTGCTGGTGCTGATCAAAGCGTTTTTGTTGTTCTTTCATCGCTAAATAAATGGCGAAAATCACCAGCAAAAGATAGAAGAGGTAAGCCCAGATAGTTTGATACCAGGCGGGATCTACAACAAAAGTATAACTGACCGGAGCCGAGGCATTACCCAGGTTGTTGCGCACCCTTACCGAAAAAGTGTAACGGCCATAAGGTAAATTGGTATAATCCTTCTCCGTTTTTACCGACCATTTTGACCACTCGCTATCAAAGCCTTCCAGTTTATAGGAGAACTCTTCATTGCTTTTTTGCGCGAACAGGGTTGAAGAATATTCAAAATGAAAAGAGTTCCAATGGTTGGATAAGGTAACGATCTGCTTTTTACCCTGAACACCGGCCACATCATTATCCTTCATAAAATAACCCCCAAATATCAGGCTGTCCTTTTCGGCAATGGCTTTTACAGTGGTCAGTAGCACATTCAGTTTAGTTTCCGACTGTACGTATTGCCGGTAATTTAAATGAAACACACCATTGTTGGAACCGATGAAAATGTTTTCCTTATCAAACGGGTAAATATACCCGGCCCCCTTTACGGTTTGCCCGGCAAGCTCTGGAAAATAGATCACAGTATAAGGCTTACCGCCTGATGGTTTGCTAAAATCGATCACTCCAACCCGCTGATCATTGATGAACCAGACATTCCCTGCCGAATCGGCGGTTAAATGCTCTATGTAGGAACCGCCGAGGGCCGGCTTGTAAAAGGCCGACTGTTCAAACTTATTTAGCCTGTTATTATATTCATACACACCCTTCTCCGTAGCTACCAGAATTTTACCCCGGATAAAATACACATGATTGTTCATTACCGAAGGCAAGCCATTACGATCTGTATATTGTGTATAACGGATGATCTTTCTCCTGTCGGCGGATAGCTGGATTTTATAAACACCCCGGTAAGAGTGTGATGCCCATATCACGTGATCATCATTGTCTTTAGCCAGGGTAGGTAACGACTCGTACAGGGCGTCCATTTTAACATCGGCCTTAAAATCATTGCCATTGTTTTTGATCAGCTGTAAACCGGTATAGGTGCCGGCTATAATATCTGGCGAAGAAGGAATGGGCACAAACCTCCAGGCACCTTCCCGGTTGGTGATCTGTTTTACACGGTTGTTCTCAACTACTAAGGCGCCATCCTCATGCCCAACCAACAAGTTGTGGTTTATTTCGCGCAGGCTCCATACCTGGCCCTTGGTGTTTTCTACCTCGGTAAACACCCCTTTAGTATTGCTGATATCTTTTTGTTGGGCATCCAGCGGAACGCTGTATAATCCATTTGAGGTGCCGATGAACAGCTTGTTGTTAAACACGCTTACCGCGTTGCTTTTTAACTGGTTGTCCTTATTAGCATAAATACGTTTAACCGAAGTGTTATAATTAATAAAATCAATGCCGCTTTCCAGGCCGAGCCACAGGTTTTTGTCGCGATCGAGTAATAAGCCCAACACATTGTTATTTTGCAGTCCTTCGTTGTTCGAGAATCTTTCCACCACGTTTCCTTTACCATCAATAATGATCAGGCCCCGGGCTTTGGTGCCGATAGCGTAACGGTCGTCGCCTATTTTTTTGGCGCAGTTTACCAGGTCATTCTGTAAAATAGGGTCAATGGCGGTAGGTTTTTTAATCAGGGTTGATCCGGTAAGCAAAAATAAGCCCTGCTTCAACGTGGTAACCAGGACCGTATCCCGATTATAATCCATTACCCCGGTAATATGCAGACTGGCTGTTGGTAATTGGGTATGGCAGGGCTGCCATTGATAATCCTTAAAAAACATCAGGCCTTCGTCCTTATCCTCGGCAAACAATTGTGATCCAGCTTTTGATAGCAGGCGCCAGCCACCAGGAGCATCAAATGTCTTGATCTCATTGTTATTATATTCAAAAACACACTCAATGGTACGAAAGAACACCTCGTTTTTGAACAACACAATACTCCATATATCGGCAAATTGCCGGGCCTTCTGTGGCATCAGGTGTTTGATGGAATGATATTTCAGGATGCCGTTGGCATCCGGGAAAAAGTAGCCTATCTCGTCCTGTCCGCCAACAAAGATCCTCCCATCAGGGTCAATGGCCAAAGCTTTGATGGTGCCCTTGTTGGGTAGTGGGTATATTTTCCAATAGCTGCCATCGAAAGTTAAAAGTCCGTCGTTATTCGCAAAATAAAGTATGCCGTTGCGGTCCTGCTTTACATCCCATACCTCCGTACTGGCATTATAATCTGTATGCGTATAGTTTTTGATGGCGGGTATGCCAATGGTGGTTTGCGCTGTGGCCGTAAAAACCAAAGCACGGCAAATAATAATCAATAGAATGATTTTCTTCATCAACAAAACTTTCCCCGGAGGGTATTTTTAAAATGTTTTATAAAACCGGCAGTATCAGGCAAGCACGGTAATTGGATTAAAAAGGTAATTTAAAAAACATTTTAATATAAAGGGTAAATGTTTTGTTTGTAGTGGGAGATGTAAATGGATTATAAGCGGCATTTAAGTTGTTTGAAGGTTTTTGTAGTGTTAATGTAGAGGTAGCACATATTGGTATTACAAGCGCTTGTGCTGACATTTGAAAACGCTCATAAGGCCTTTAACCTTCATAAATTTACAGCTCATGTACCACCAATTACTCAAACAGCTCATCACCGGCACTATCGCTTATCTGTTTCTTTCCCTGACAGGTGCTAAAGCCCAAACTGCACAATTTCGGGCGCTGGCGGTATTGTCGCGCTCAGACGATCATGAAAAGATGATGGTGGTTGCTAAACCCTTCCTGGAAAAGCTGGCCAAAGACAATCACTTTACTATAGATATTACCGACGATACCAGTAAGATCAATGACAGCAATCTGAAAAACTACGCGGTGTTTGTGATGGTGCAGCTGGCACCTTTTGATATGTCATATAGCCAGCAAGACGCTCTGCAGCGTTTTGTAGAGCAAGGCAAAGGCTGGGTAGGTATTCATGCCGCAGGCTTAACCGGAAAAGGTTTCCTGGCGCCCAATACCCGCTACTGGCAATGGTTTGAAACGCTGATGGGTAACGTGATCTATTCGCCGCACCCTGCCTTCCAAAAAGGAACGGTAATTATTGAGGATCGCAAGCATCCGGTTACCAGAAACCTGCCCGCCAAAATGGAAATTGAGGATGAATGGTATGAGTACAATAAAAGTCCGCGAGGAGGGGTGCATGTATTAGCTACCGCCGATGAATCGACCTATAAGCAGGTTAAACCCATGGGCGATCATCCTATCATCTGGACGAATGAGCATTTTCACCGGGTGGTGTATATTGGCATAGGGCATTCGCCTGTATTATTGCAGAATCCCAATTATGCGTTATTGATCAGAGATGCTATTTTGTGGGCTGCGTCTGAGTAGACCATTGTGTTGTAGGGCGTATACCCGCTCTTGGCCGCGGGAGGGCCTTTACTTTTGTCGCCACAAAAGTAACCAAAAAGGCTGTCACCAGAAATGCTTCTTTGCGCTCATGGCCTTTGCTCTGCAAAGCAGCCAGAACCACGGGCTGCAATTATTTTGCCCCACTTCGTTCGCTCATTTCCCTGCGCTTCAGCAAAAACTTGCTATGCCCCTGCAACCGCACCGCCCACCATCGTTCTGCCCGTTTTCACCCGAAGCTTATCTGCTGAGGGGGAGAAAAGTTCAGTAATTCACTAATTAAGAAAGCTTATCTGCTGACGAAAAAAGGGAAAAAGTTATTTCCAATCACTAATTCACTAAATCATTAATTAAAAACGAGCATGACATCCATTATAAGGGCTAAAGCCCTGTGCGATTCCTTTCCTCGGGAAGTTAATAGCCCACGGTTAGGCATCTGTCAAATCTTGGTGAGAAAAAGCATGACGCAAAGCCGACTCACCCGGTCTGCGCTTCGCTGGACCACCCTCTCTTCGGCTTCGCCGCAAAGAGGGTTTGGAAAAAGAAAAGAAAACCCTCTCTATGCGCGAAGCGGAGAGAGGGGTGACGAGCGCAGCGATGTCGGGGTGAGTCGGCTACGCGCCATATGCTTACCACATGCTTTTTCGGAGATTACTACTTTCCTGGGAAGTAATAAATTATGGTTTACACTGTAAACCGTTTTTTTATGGCAAAATAAAATCAATTAATTGATTATCAATTAATTGAAAAAAATGTAGCCATAAAAAGTGTAAACCATGTAAACCCATTTTTTTGATTCAGCAAAACTTTGCTTATCTGCTTAGGGGAAGAAGAATGGTTGTGTTTAAATCACTAATTCACTAATTAGGCCTCACTGCCCAGAATATCGTATTCTTCACCAATGTAGTGAATGTGCTGTCCTGAAAAAGCTCGGGGAAATGGCCCATGGCTATGTATATGTTTTTGGCTTTAATATGCTCATTGGTCCATATCACCGGGTGATCGCCCATTTTGATGGGCTTATCTGGCATATAGGTGCTTTCGTCAATACTGGCCAGTACATGCACATTGGGGCGCGGACTTTTATTGTAAGTGTACCATTCATCTTTGGTCGTAAATGATGCGGGTAAGCCAGCCATAATAGGATGGTTTTTATCCTCAATGGTCAACAGCGCCGTTGTACCCCCGTGTATAGTATCCTTAAACTCAATACCGCCCATAAACTGGCAATACCACTGCCACATGGGGTAACCATCAAACACACCCAGCAGGGTGGGGTGATGAAAACCTATCCAGCCGCCTTTGCCCTGCTCCAGGTATTCTGTAAAGGCCGCCTGGGCTTCCGGTCCCCAGGGATAGGGCGGATAATCCAGCTGGATAAACAACTGATATTGTTTCAGAAAATCCTTAGTTATAGGTTGGGTATTGGTGATGTAATCAATGGTGAAATTACTATCGATAGCCAGCTTATCCAGCCATATTTTGGCCGCGGCATCAAACAGGGCATGTCCTCCACCAACTTCGGCAATGGCAATAGCCCGGAAACGCGGGTGCTTGTTTTGTGCGACACTGATGAGTGAATTGCTAACAACGAGCAGCAAAATGATATAAGTAATTTTAAAAGTTTTCATAGCGCGACCTTCAGTTTCAGGTCGGGCAATTATAGGGGAAACTTTCTGTTCAAAAACGGCAATCAGCGTATCGTAGTGGTAAAGTAGGGCAGCTAAAAGGGCTTTATATAGGTTCAAATTAAGATATTTGATTGCTGTAGGGCTGCTGACGTACTGCCCCTCATTTGATCACCTGTATGAAAAGAACGCCTCTTGTTATCCTTTACTTTATAGTATGCTATTTAGTGTTGCCTGCTTTTGCATTTGCACAGGCAGATACTACTAAAATTGATATCCCCATGAAAAACGGGAAAGTAAATTACGAAAATGCCTCAAAAAATATAGCCGGTAAAGCCGAATTGTTTAAGCGGGCCAGGCATTGGTTCAATACCGTATTTCCTGATCAATCGGAAGGGAAAGTTGCTATTGACCAGCAGGCTGGAACCATCAATGGCATAGGGTTGTTCAAAGTGGTCACCAGCGACTCGGGGAACTATTACTGGTTAAAATTCAATGTAGCTATCGCGATTACCGATACCGGGTATACCTATCGCGCTTATAATTATTACGAAAAGCCCATAGAGAAGGGCATTACCAATGAATACTCCAAGATTGAATATCGCTGGTGGGATTATCGCCAGAGCCACCCATGGTCGGCAGAAGATAAGCGATTGTTTACCGGTTTAAATAACAACTCACGCACGCTGCTGGCTTCGTTAAAAACTATCATGGATAAATAAAATCTTACTAAAAAAACATATGAAAAAACTACTGCTGTTTATTTGCCTTGGCATATTTATCTGCTTTAACCTCAACGCGCAAACCAAACATTTTAAAGTATTGGCCTTGTACGAGAATGGTGGGCACCATATTGAGTTTTCCAAACGCGCCAAAGTATGGCTGGATAAACTGGCTGCCGAAAAGGGTTTTACTATCGACTATATACAAAATACCGATAAAATTGATGATGCTTTTTTAAGCCAGTACCAATTATTTTTGCAGCTGGATTATGTGCCCTATGCCTGGACTGATAAAGCTATGACTGCCTTTCAAAAATATATTGATGAAGGTAAAGGAGGCTGGGTAGGCTTTCATCATGCCACACTTTTGGGCGAGTTTGACGGCTATCATGAGTGGCAATGGTTCTCGAACTTTATGGGAGGCATTACCTACAAAAACTACATTGCCACTTTTGCCAAAGGAAAAGTGAACGTAGAAGATAAAAAACACCCGGTGATGAAGGGTGTGCCCGCATCATTCCTGATACAACAGGAGGAGTGGTATACCTATGATAAAAGTCCGCGCCCCAATGTACATGTGCTGGCCAGTGTTGACGAATCAACCTATGACCCGCAGGTAGATATCAAAATGGGAGATCATCCGGTTGTTTGGACTAACGAGCATAAAAAAGCCCGTAACATTTATATTTTCATGGGGCATTCGCCAAATCTGTTGGATAACCCAGCCTGGGTAAAACTGGTGACTAACGCCATCTTCTGGGCTGCTGGTAAATAATGTCGATATTAAATAACCATATGATGTTTAAAAAACTGTTTTGCCTGCTGATAACGGTTATATGCTGCACGGCAGTGTTTGCCCAGGATACTAAATTTAAAATGCTGGCGCTTTACACCACCACGGTCGAATCGGATCATGTTGACTTTGCCAAGGATGCCATTAAGTATTTTACCGATCTGGCAGCTAAAGATGGCTTTATCTTCGAGTCCACCACTAACTGGAAAAATCTGAATGATGATAACCTGAAAAACTATCAGCTCATTATCTGGTTAAATGATTTTCCGCAGAATGAAGAACAACGCGCCGCCTTTGTGAAATACATGGATAATGGCGGTGCCTGGATCGGTTTTCACGTGGCGGGGTATAACGATAAATATACCAAATGGCCCTGGTTTGTGAGCTTTCTGGGTAGCGCTGTTTTTTATAATAACAGTTGGCCGCCACTACCGGCAAAACTGGTTGTAGATGATACTAAACACCCGGTAACTCAAGGTATCCCGGCTCATTTTGTCTCGCCTATCAACGAATGGTACGGATGGAAACCAAGTCCGCGGTTAAATAAAGATATTAAGGTTTTGGTAACGCTTGATCCGGTTAACTATCCCCTGGGTAAAAAGGATATTATCCGCGAAGGTGATATTCCCGTAGTGTGGACGAATACCAAATACAAAATGCTGTACATCAACATGGGCCACGGCGACCAGATATTTACCTCTGATACCCAAAATAAACTGTTTGAGAACGCGGTGTTGTGGCTGGGGAGGAAGTAGATGTGCAGATATGCGGATTTCAGATGTGCAGATGAGAAGGATTGATTAAATAAAAAACACGTCATTGCGAGGTACGAAGCAATCCCTAACTATACAGAGCGGCTCTGCTAATCGGGGATTGCTTTGTACCTCGCAATGACGCGTTTGGGTGTCTGAACTGGATATTGATTTACTTCGTTTTCAATCTCGCATCAATCTCATTTAGCAAGTACTCCTTCTTATCATCAGCATATTCCCAAAACATCACCCCGGCCATTTTATGTTTGATGAGATAGTGGCATTTGGCTTTTATCGACCATTCATCATCGTATGATATAAACTGCTTGGTAGCTGCATTAAACAGGTAAGGAGCTTCGGCGTTGCGGTCGCGGTAATATTTAAAACCATTGCGGTTCAGTAAGCTGTCTTTGATCAGTGTATAGCCGCCTACATGCATGTACTCACCCCTTTTCATCCCCAGCCCGTTCTGGGCTATATCCAGTACTTTTGATGAGCGACCATAGAAAGCCACACCTAATACCAGTTTGCTGGCAGGCACACCGGCGGCCATATAATCAGATACAGCTTTATCGGCATAGTTTTCGGTTTGGTATTGTTTGGAAGCATACAGGTTGGTATGATGAACCGCTATACCCGAGCCATCCTGGAAGTAATCATACGTCATAAGGTTTATATAGTCGAGGTATTGCTGCACCTTATCCATTTCGGTATGCTCCAGGAAACGTTTAAAGCCACCCACAGCCGCGGTAAGCAAAAGCTTTTTATCGGTTTGTTTTTCCAGGGTATCCAGGTGTTTACGTAATGATTTAAACATCAGCGTATAGTTTTCCTTGTCTTCTTTGCGGTATACATTACCAGTATTGCCACCCATGGCGGGATACTCCCAGTCGATGTCAACACCATCCAGATTATACTTTTTGATGATAGCCACTGCACTAGCCGCAAAAGCTTCCCGAGCGGTATCGGTTAATACGGCGTCAGAGAAATTTCCGCTCCAGGTCCAACCGCCTATCGATATGAGCACTTTAAGAGCTGGGTTGCGCTTTTTAAGCAGTACCAGGTTTCTGAAATTAATGGTATCTGTTCTTTCGTGACTTAAAAATGCACGGTTGTTTTTTACGTTTACAAAAGCGTAATTGATGTGGGTAAGCTTTTCAGGGTTCACCATTTCCATATTGGCTACACCCTTGTAGCCGCCCACGTATCCAATAATTACATATTTGGGTTTTTTAGCTGCTTTTTGTGCCTGGAGTGTAATTGCAGGTAATAAAAATGGCAATAAACAAAGTAGGACTTTTGCCGCTATCAGCTTATGAAGTTTTAAATTGATCATTTTATGATGAGGTTTAAGTATGGTATAATTGTGTGTTAAATTTTGAGCCTGATCCGCTTTTTTTCCATGAGCCCAACCAGGGCGATCAATATAAATGCGGTAGCCATAGAACGGGCAAGACCAATAATACCCGAATTAAAAATATCCGGGTAATTGATATGGAAAAGCATCAGCAGGAAAACCTGGAAATAAGGCATCAGATAACAGGTAAGCGTGCTGGTGCCTGCCGGCCAGATCCATTTAAACCAGTCTTTTTTGCCTTTTACATCAACAAGGTATATCATCAGCTCAAATACCAGGATGGTAATGCCACTACAAATAAATATCCATGCAGGAGTAGAGCGGATCTTGGAAATACCTTGCGTGTAAGGCCGTATTACCAGCCCTAATACGATCAACAATACACCAATAAGTCCAAAGATGAGCCACATACGCTGCGTTTTGCCCAACGAAACCAGGCGTGCGTATAACTCTGATATCACTACGCCACCCATAGTTAAACACAAGGATGAGGCATCGCCAATGAGGAATAATCTTTTGTGGATGATGCCGGTATGCCGGGCTATATTCACGGCTACAAATAATAGCAGTACCGGAAAAAGGATATTCAGTTTACCCTTAGCCAGCAGGTAAACAATAGCGCATATGAGGTAAGCCCAGCCAATGATACCCAGTATTCCCCACCATTCGGGGCGCATGCCGGTGATTTCGCCATCATCGTTTCCTTTGTATACAATAGCCATGGCAATCAGGATAGCTATACCCAGGCCTGATAAGGCATATCTTTTGGCTTTAGCCAAAGTCTCGGGATAATCCAGCCATATCAGGAAAAAAGCAAGAGTGATCAATATGGCCCAAAGCGCCTTAGGAAGTAGGGAAGTATTGCTGTAGCTTTCCAGGTTCACATGATAAAAGCCCATGATCAGCAGTGCCGCGCTCCGGGTAAGTATGTAAAATAAAATGGAGGTAAAAGAGTCGCCTTTATTGAGCCTGTTTTTGATAGCAAAAGGTAAAGACAAGCCTACGATGAACAGGAACGCAGGGAATATAGTATCGGCAAAGCCCATGGCGTCGGCTTTACCCGGCGCATGATCTATCCATTCGGGGATATTTTTTACACCGCTGGCGTCGTTAACAAATATCATTAGTAGCATGGTGATGGCTCGCAGCACATCAATGGATAAAAGGCGCTTGGGTAACTGTTGCATTTAAACGGGTTTAACTGTGAAATATGAATAAGGTGTGGTACCTCTCTGGATTTTCGGCAATGCAGACTTGCTTTCGGCAGACAAATACACGAGTTTAAGTTAAGCAAATTTGTTTTATTGCCTGTAAGCAAAACTAAAAGGGAAACAGACCGGATTATATTAATGAGGCACTACTTTACCACTACGATAGTTAAAAACAGTTGGGATGTAGCTTATGGCCGGAGATGAAGTGCCGATATCCTGGACCGGGGGGAAGAATGAAGTGGGGATCTGTGATCTGTTCTGATAAAAAAACAGTCAAAAAAATAAGCAAGGCTCTGTTGGAATCTTGCTTATTTTTGAGCATAATTATGCCCTGCATATAACTATATAAAACTTATGCCTTAGGGGTTGTTGTTTTTTTAGCAACAGTTTTGGCTGCAGTTTTTGCTGGAGCTGGAGCCGGTGTTGCTGCCGGTTTTTTAGCTGCAGCAGTTTTTGGAGCAGCTACCTTAGTGGCAAGCGCCTGCGGAACTGCTACTTTTTTGTCTTTAGTAGCAAGTGCTTGTGGAACTGCTACTTTTTTAGCAGGTACTTCCGTATCTATTTTTGCAACTAATGCTTTAGCCAGGTTTTTCGCGGCTTTTTCAATGACCTTGTTCACCTTTTTTACGTCTGATTCAAATTCGCCTACCACAGTTTTTATCTGGGCAAACAGTTTATCATTCAATTGTTTCTTAAGAGCTTTACGGGCTTCTTTAACGGCTGTTTTATTTTTATCGTTTTTCATATTATGGGACAAGGAAATTCTGAATTATTTTTCGGCACAAAGCTAAGTTAATAAACAGTGAGTTTTATATTATGTTTATGTTAATAAAGATAGTCAATGTTAACTAATTATTAATAAAATAAATGGGCTATTCCATTCATTTTTAAGGCTCTAATATTCATTTTTAATATTAATTGTATATTATCAATGTGCGTAGTTGGGTGTTATTTTGATTAAATTAATGAATATGTATAGCATAAATGATCTGACCGGGCAACGCTTCCAAATTTTAAAGACAATCATTTTTTGAAAGCTTTTGGGTTAATTGATAACTTAGCAGCGCTTATATTGCTTTAATATCATGATCAAAGATTTAAACTCATTAAACCAGGTAGCCGAATTTCATACCACTTTTAAACACCCCATTATTGCCGAGCCCGCTATTCCGTCAAAAGAACGCAGTCAATTGCGTATTGAATTGCTGGCCGAAGAGCTGAAGGAGCTTCAACAGGCAGTTGATGATAACAACCTGGTTGAAATAGCCGATGCTCTTTGCGATTTGCAATATGTACTGTCGGGTGCGGTATTGGAATTTGGATTGGGTCAAAAATTTAAAGAACTGTTTGACGAAGTGCACCGCTCTAACATGAGCAAAGCCTGCAAAACCATTGAGGAGGCTAACCAAACTATCGAGCATTACCGCAATACAGCTGGTACCGAATCGCACTATAAAGAAATTGACGGATTGTTTTTGGTTTACCGTACAGCGGATAACAAAACCCTGAAATCAATAAACTATTCACCTGCCAATTTGGGCAGTATTGTAGGATAAATCATTAATAAAATAAAGAACTTGCCAGAATCAGCCCCAAACCAACCCGAAGCAAAAGAAGCCATGCACCCGCGTAACCAGCACCGCCTGGGATACGATTTTAAGGCGCTGATGAGGGTTACGCCCGCTTTAAGGCCTTTTGTTACGGTAAATAAATACGATAACCAAACTATCAATTTTGCTAACCCCGACGCGGTAAAAATGCTGAACAAAGCACTGTTAAAGCATCATTATCAAATTGCCAGTTGGGATATCCCTGATGACTATTTGTGCCCGCCTATACCGGGTCGGGCGGATTATATCCATTACGTGGCCGATCTGCTGGCTACATCAAACGGAGGGGTTGTTCGGAAGGGTAAAAAGGTACGGGTGCTGGATGTTGGTGTTGGCGCTAATTGTGTTTATCCCATTATTGGTGTGCAGGAGTATGGCTGGAGTTTTGTTGGGGTAGATATTGACGAAGCGGCCATTGAATCGGCACAAAAGATAATTAATAGTAACGATCAACTAAAGAATGCTGTTGAATTGCGACTACAAAAGCACCGTGCGGATATTTTTGTATTTGCCATAAAACCCGGTGAGACTTTTGACTTGACCATTTGCAATCCGCCATTTCATGCTTCTATCAGGGAAGCTGCAGAAGGATCGCGCCGTAAATGGAATAATTTGGGCTTGCATACGGCCAAAGGCAAAGAGGAGCCATTACTAAACTTTGGCGGCCAGAATACCGAACTATGGTACCCTGGTGGCGAAGCCGCGTTTTTAAAAGTGATGGCTACGCAAAGCACGCGCTTCGCCAAACAATGTTTATGGTTCACCTCACTGGTATCCAAAAAAGAAAATTTGCGTGTTTTGTACAATGCCCTGCAAAAGGCAGGTGCAAAGGAAGTACAAACTATCAATATGTCGCAAGGACAAAAAGTTAGTCGTATCATGGCCTGGACCTTCTTTACGCCCGAAGAGCAGCAACAGTGGCTTAACCGTTGATTTAAATGATTGCGTTGATTTCGCAGATCCCTTTTTATTTCAGTAATCCTATAAATCAGGTTTCAGGCAATCAACGAAATCAACGTCATCAAAAAATAATCAACAGTCACACCCGTAAAAATGTCTTCTTCTGATACAAATAATAGAGAAAAATCCATTTCACCATGATAAAGCAAACGGCCATCACCACAATATTATACGGATCGCCAACCAGCTGGCCTATCCATCCGAAAAAGCCATTGGTGGTGTATTGCCATTTGATAAACTTTCCGGAGATATAGATCAGGATGGAGTTCATGCCGATGACCTTGAAAAAGAAGGCCCATTTTTTATAACCCAACACATCAATAACGTAATAAAACAAAGCCATCAGTAACAAGCTGATGCCACCTACATGCATCACAAATGAACTTGTCCACAGATTTTTGTTAATCGGGAAATCGAGGTTCCAGATCTGTGCTATGATCAGGAATATTACACCGGTAACCGCCATAATAACTACTTTACGGATTTGGGCAATCTCCGTTTTTTTCAGGAGCTGACCTGTTAATATGCCCAACAACCCGGTGCTGATAGCCGGTATGGTGGAGAATAAACCTTCGGGGTCATGGATGCCTAAATACAGTCGGCCTGGTAATATCAAACGATCCATATAGGAGGCAAAATTGCCCTGCATGGTCAGATCGCCATGCGGAAAGCCTGGTGCCGAGGTAAACTTGAGCAACAGCCAATAGCCGATGATAAATACCCAGAACCACACCATTTGCATGCGCTCCCTACTGTACAGATAAATGATGTTGGCAAACATATACGCAATACCGATACGCCCCAATACGCTGGCAAAGCGTATTTGCGATATGGGCATAATGTTTAGCCCATTGTTGACCACCAGGCCCAGCAATACCAATATGGTCGCTCTTTTGATAACACGCAAGGTTAATTGGCCTCGGCTTTTGCCCTTTTCCAATTCACGGCCTACCGAAAACGGGGTAGATACGCCGGCCATGAAGAGGAATAGTGGAAATATCAGATCATACAGGTGAAAACCGTTCCAATCGGGATGGGTAAATTGCAAGGCAATGGCCTCCCAAAATGGCGATTTAGTGCTTTTGGCCAGGGTATGAAAAATCTCTTCACCGCCCATTATCCAAAACATATCAAAACCACGCAGGGCGTCTAATGAAAATAAACGGGTTGATGCTTTGTTGATATCATCAGCAGGGGCACTGCCTGCTGATGCGGTTGTGGTATTGGCCATTTGCAAAAAGATTTTAGTTGGTACTAAAGATATAAAAAGCAAACTATTTAAAATATTTTTTTTAGTTAGCCATACTTTATAAAATGAAATTGTTACATAGCGTTGTACCTTCGCGATTTGAAATAGTGCTGCATGTTAGAGATCATATACCGCGATGAGCATCTTATCGCCATCAATAAACCACACGGACTGCTGGTACACCGGTCGCCCATAGCTGCCGACGCATCGGAATTTGCCTTGCAATTACTGCGTGATCAAATAGGCCAGAAGGTAAACCCGGCTCACCGCATCGACCGCAAAACCGGGGGGATACTGCTGTTTGCACTAAACAAACCAGCCGAAATAGCCATGCAGCAACAATTTATGGAAAACCAGGTGCACAAAAAATACCTGGCCATTGTTCGCGGACATACACCCGACCAGGAGGATATTGATTATCCCCTGCGCAAAGAGAACGGCACCCTGCAGGATGCTTTTACCCAATATACCACCTTAAAACGCGCCGAGCTGGACGTACCTTTGGGCAAACATGCTACGTCGCGCTATTCGCTGGTGGAGGCTGTGCCAACTACCGGACGCATGCACCAGTTACGCAAGCACTTTAGCCATATTTTTCATCCCATTATAGGCGACCGTACCCATGGCTGCAACAAGCAGAACAAACTGTTTAAAGAAACCTGGGACATGGAAACGATGTTACTGCATGCGTCACATCTGGAATTTATCCATCCGGTTACTGGCGAAACTGTACAAATTGATGCCGGTCTGCAGCCCGAATTTAACCGGGTGATGCAAATTATGGGCTGGTAAAAGCTTCATTTTTAGGTTGATAAAATAAACAAAATCGTTTGGTGATTGTCTTGTACGTAAATAGATAAAAAGATGATCAAACCAGCAGAATATAAGTTATACACTGCAGATGGCGAACGCGATATCACTATAAAGCCTGTAAACCAAACCATATCGGGCGGGACTTTATACGTAACCGGTGTATTTAAACTGAGTGAGGGAGAAGTAGGTTTGGGCGATATTGTTTTTGACGATGATCTGCGCGAATGGGAATACACCGGCTTTGGCGACCTGACCCATGAGCAAGCGGCTGAAATAGCCAAATACATTCAAGATAAAACCAACCAGGAACTGAAAGACGAGAAGATGGATTAAATAAGATGGCCTGTCACCCTGAGCTTGTCGAAGGGCGAGCGCAGAGGCCCTCCCACCATGCTTCAACGGGCTCAGCATTGTCATTTCGACCAGAGGGAGAAATCTTATACAATCGGCATATCCCGAGTATAAGATCTCTCCTCGTACCTCGTTCGAGATGACAGCCGTTATAGCGCGAACAATCAAACGAGTCGTTTATTTAGCTTATCTTTGCGCATACTCCAGCACAAATAATGATCAAACAAGCCCTTCTGAATCTTAAGATAAACGCATTAAACCCTATGCAGGAGGCCGCTATCAGCGCTGCCAAAAAAAGCGATGTGATATTGTTGTCGCCTACTGGTTCGGGTAAAACATTAGGCTTTTTATTACCATTGTTGAGTTTGCTGGATGCTAAGGTACCTACAGTGCAGGCGCTTATCATGGTGCCATCGCGCGAGTTGGCTTTGCAGATAGAGCAGGTTTTTAAGGCTATAGGCAGCGGTTTTAAAGTGAACTGTTGCTATGGTGGTCATGCGGTAAAAGTTGAGCGTAATAACCTGTCGCAACCACCGGCGGTATTGATCGGTACGCCAGGCCGTATCGCTCATCACCTGCGCCGAGAAAGCTTTAGCACCGATACCATTCACACTCTGGTACTGGACGAGTTTGATAAAGCCCTGGAATTTGGTTTCCAGGAGGATATGACCTATATCATTAAACAGATGCCGGCCATTAAAAAGCGCATCCTGACATCGGCCACCAAAATGGACGAAATACCCGCTTTTACAGGCATGATAAAACCTATAACGCTGGATTATCTTACCAATGCCGCCTCGGTACCTGATATCAAACAAAAAGCAGTGATAGCCGAAGCCGCGGATAAGCTGGATGCCCTGTTTGCCCTTATTTGTAAAATAGGCGATAATGCCACGCTGGTTTTTTGCAATCACCGCGACGCTGTGGAACGCATCAGCGATCTGCTGTTTGACCGTGGCCTGCCGCATGATATATTTCATGGAGGGATGGAGCAGGATGACCGTGAACGGGCTTTGTTAAAGTTTCGGAACGGAAGTCACCGTTTACTGATCACTACCGATCTGGCCTCACGCGGGCTGGATATCCCCGAGATTGACCATGTGATCCATTACCAGTTGCCGCATAACGAGGAGGCTTATACCCATCGTAACGGGCGTACCGCACGTATGCATGCTAAGGGCACTTCGTACCTGATCCTGGCGCCAGATGAAAGACCGTCTTACTTAAACGAAATGCCAGAGGTAGAGGAATTACCTGAGAATCCGGTTATCCCGCCACTATCGCCATGGGCCACGCTATATATTGCTGCCGGTAAAAAAGATAAGGTGAACAAGATCGATATCGTTGGTCTGCTGCTTAAAAAAGGTGGACTGGATAAGGAAGATGTAGGTCTGATTGAAGTACATGATTACGCGTCATACGCAGCCGTGAAACGCAACCGTATCGAACGCGCTGTACAAGCCGTGAAAGGCGAAAAGATCAAAAACAAAAAAGTTAAAATAGATATTTCAAGATAATAAAACTGAGAAGAGCATGAGCAATAATGATATCATGAAAAAGCTACGCGTAGCGATGAAATTTACCGACGATGATATTATAAAAGTTTTGGAACTGGTTAACTTCCGTATCACCAAAACGGAACTGGGCGCCATTTTTCGTGCCGATGATCACCCCAACTTTAAGCCCTGCGGCGATCAGATCCTGCGTAATTTCCTGAATGGCCTCATCATTCACCAACGCGGTCCCATGCCTGATAAAAGGGCGCCGAAGGTGGAAGGGAAATAGGTTTTACGTTGGACGTTTTACGTGGTACGTTTTTCCATGCCGCAGTCACTTGGCTCCAATCTACAACTGCTGGAAAGAAATAAAAAGGTTGTCATTTCGAACGAGGTGCGAGAAGAGATCTTTTGCGATTTGCAACTTAAACTCGTATCACGTAGAAGATTCCTCCTCACCCCACCACTTTTGACCATCGCTGTTTGTCGAAATGACATCTTTTTATAGAGTTTTGATCCTCCTAACACCTGTGGGCAAATGCCGAGCGACTGCTTAGAAATTAATTATATTTGGTACATGGACGACAGCAAATCGGCAAAAATATTATTCCGGTTATTTAGTACCATACTGGACAAAATAACCGTAGAAACCTTATGGGCACAAACCTTTGATGAAGCAAAAGGACTTTATAAACTGGACAATATTCCTTTTCACTTACCCTTAATAGCTTGTGATGACATTGTTTTTGCCGAATATGATGCGGATGAAGGTATGCTGACTTATCGCAAAGTGGTTGAATATTCGGGTAATTCAACTATCCATGTAGTGCTTATGGATAATACTGTTGAAATTAACACAATTAGAAAGGTGTTTGAAGATTTAGGCTGTGCCTCGGAAAGATATAGTGATAAATATTTCGCTATGGATGTGCCTGCAACTGTTGATTATAGTATTATCAGATCTAAACTTGGAAAACTTGAAAAGAGTGAGATTATAGGTTATTCAGAATCAGCTCTATCTGAGCAGCATCAATATTAATGTTATATGCTTGCCTGATAGAAGTTGAATGATATCTGTGAGATTTTAAAAAGAGATGGATAGTGCGATTCCTTCCCTGGGGAAGGGGAGGTAGGGGTCTCATCGTCGGTTAATTTCATCGCTTGCATAAACCCCTCCCTGCCATTACACAGAGGTCATCCGCACCCCTCCCAAGGGAGGGAACTAAAAAACAAGAAGAGCGATGGTAAAACCATCGCTCTTCTTGTTAAATATCAAAACGTAAAACGTATCACGTCCAACGTAAAACCTAATCTTATCGTAGGTCAACCTGCTCCACACCTGGATGGCCTTTGGCGTCCCAGGCAAAGGTGGCATCGGCAACTTGCGCATTAGGGGTAAAGCTGCGTACGGTGTAGTTATATCTGTTGCCGTTTTTGTCGAACAATTGCGCGCTGTAGATCTGTTTTTTTACCTTGTCTATCAGCAGGCGAACCTTAAAAATATTTTGTTTTTCGTTTTCGGGGGTCAGGTCAATGGCCTGGTATACTTTGCCGGCTATTTTTTGTTCGCCGGTGTACAGGTATTTGTAACCATGCTCATAAATGGTAAAAATTTGTGAAGGGTTGTTAATACCATCAGCGCCTTTAGGGGCGTCACCTACCTGTACTTCTTTATCTTTTTTGAGGTAGGTCCACTGGGTTTTACCATCATTAATAATCTCTTTATCCACGTCTTTGGCCCTAGCCGAAGCATAAAGCGTTACCCTGTATTTGCCTGATTTGGCCCTTGAAATTAAAGTACCGCTCTGGGTTTCTTTAACACCGGCTTGGGGGTTATCCAATGTGAAACTAAAATCGGTTTTTATAGCATCGTACGATTTATATTTCTGACTTACCTGGTTCAATATGGCTTTGGCTTGCGTATCTTTTTGCGCAAAAGCGGTGCTACAGGTGCTTATAGCTAAAATGGAATAAAAGAATATCGTTTTCATTAGTGTTTTTTACATCAACAACTATTACTGTTAATAGTTACTGGTTTAGAGCAAATAAATTTAAATAGGTTTAATCTTTGGGTTTTTGAAGGGTCTCCAGATAGCGTTCCAGGCTGTATTCGTCGGGGTATAAAACATCGCGGGCCTTGCTGCCTTCAAAAGCGCCCACAATGCCAGCGGCCTCCAGCTGGTCAATGATACGACCGGCACGGTTATAACCCAGTTTCATTTTACGCTGGATGAGCGAGGTTGAACCCTGTTGATGCATTACGATGAGACGGGCTGCTTCTTCAAACATCGGGTCGCGATCATCCGGGTCATATTCTTTAGTGCTGCTGGCTTCGCCTTCGCCCACATACTCTGGCAGGAACATGGCGGTTGGGTAACCGCGCTGCTCGCCAATAAAGTTGGATATGGCTTCTACCTCAGGGGTATCCACAAAGGCGCATTGCAAACGGATCAGGTCGCTGCCGGTTGAGAACAGCATATCCCCGCGGCCAATCAATTGATCGGCGCCGCCGGCATCCAGGATGGTACGTGAATCGATCTTCGACAGTACCCTAAAAGCCAATCTTGAAGGGAAGTTAGCCTTAATAGTACCCGTAATGATATTAACCGATGGCCTCTGCGTAGCGATAACCAGGTGTATACCCACGGCACGGGCCAACTGGGCAATAC
>Ga0207671_10000794_pt1 | contig 40010 bp, 34 predicted proteins | sample KBSC24metaG_FD_184352 | JGI IMG/M metagenome (GOLD analysis project Ga0207671, IMG submission 184352) | Corn rhizosphere microbial communities from Kellogg Biological Station, Michigan, USA - KBS C2-4 metaG (SPAdes) (version 2) | ecosystem: Host-associated > Plants > Roots > Rhizosphere > Soil...
GCCGTGGCGCTGGGCAGATTGCCGAAGCGGATCCACAACGACACCTGGCGCGTGGTCAGGAACTGCCAGAGCAGCACGACCGCCACGAGCGAGGCGATGCGTACCGTCCAACGTGCCGGCCGGCTATAGCGGTCGCGGACGTGGTGGTCGGACGGCGGGTCGCTCGCGGCGGATGCCCGGTCGAGCGCGGGTGATGCGGTGGTCATCGAAACGGTCCCCTCTCGCGGGTGTCAGGCCTGCGCGACCGCGTCGGCGTAGGCGACGATCGACGTGCCGGGGTGTCCGCCTGTGTAGCTCGCGGCGGCAGAGCGGGTCGTGAACGGCAGGAACCGGTCGTCAGCCGGAGCGGACGGATCCAGCACCCACACGTCGTCGGCAGCGAACCAGCGCGTGCCGATCTGGGTGTCCGGCACATAGGCGGCCCGCACGTTCTGGCCCTTGGCCTGTGCGCTACGGATGAAGCGCAGCAAGCAGGTCGGCGTCGCGGCCGGGTGCGTGGAGTTCTCGCCCCGCAGCCAGATCTCGCCGGCGGTGGTCTGATCGGTGACCGGGATGCCGCACGCGGAGTCGGTTCCCGTGATCGTGCTCGGATTGCTGGTGGAGGCGAGTTGCGCCGCGTACCCCGGCCCGTACGCCTTCTGCACATAGCTCGTGTTGACGAACGAGTTCAGGTCGATCGAGGTGAGCACTCCGATGGAGCTGAGGAACGGCACGTCCTGGCGCATCGCGGCGATCAACGGCGGTTTGAGCGTGGGGTCGAAGGTCGCGATGCCGTTCGGGCCGTTGTAGAGATACACGACTTCGGGGGCCAGACCGGTCACCGAGGCCACGGTCTGGGCCGCCTGAAGCGGGTTGTGCCAGATGTATTGGGTCGCCTGTGTCTCGGCGCGCAGGAACGCCTCGACGATGTCGGAGTTCTTGGACGCGAAGGCGTTGCGGACCACGACGCCGTGCAGGGTCGGCACGTTCAGCGCTCCGCCGTCGTAGAGCACCTGGGCAAGTCCTGAGAAGACGAGCTGCCCCGGCCATGCGATGAACTGCGACAGTGCCTTGACGCTGCCGGCCTGCAGGGCCGAGGCGCCGACCTGCGGCTGCTGGTTGACCACGTGCACCGCGTTCGCCGGATCGAGTCCGGCCTGCCGCAGTGCCTGAACGAGGGTGCCGTCGGCGGCGGAGCCGACGCTCGTCGAGACGTTCTGCCCGGCCAGCGCCGCGACCGACGGCACGCTCGAGCCCGGCTTGACGACGATCATGTTGAGCGAGCCGCGGAGGTTGTAGCCGGTCGTGGCGATCATCGTGGTGGCGGTGGACTTGTTCCGCTGCGCCTTGGCGCCGTTGATGAGCAGCGGATAGTCACCCATCGAACCGATGTCGATCTTCCCGGCGATCATCTGGGTCGTGATCGGCGCGCCGGTGTCGTAGGCCTCCCAGTCGACCTTGTACTTCTTGCCGGTCGAGCGGCCCAGCTGATCGAGTTGCTGCTCGAAGTAGCCCAGGGATCGCAGCAGCGTGCCGGCGTTGACGGTGTCGATGGTGTTCGGCTGGTAGCCGACGACGACCGTGACCGTCTTCGCACTGCCGGAACCGCCGCAGCCGGCCGACAGGGAGGAGGCCGCCATCACCAGGGCGAGAAACAGATGTCTTATTCGCAAGGAGGAAGGGAGTCGCACCGTCGGCCTTTCAACGCAGCAGGTAGGGCATGTTGACCGTGACCGCGCCGGTGGGACATCGGGCGGCGCACGGACCGCAGTACCAGCATTCGTCGACGTGCATGTACGCCTTGCCGGTGTCGGTGTTGATCGCGAGGGAGTCCAGCGGGCAGACCTCGACACACAGCTTGCAGCCCTCGATGCACAAGGACTCGTCGATCGTCACCGGGACGTCGCTGCGTGAGTTCTCTATCAGTGGCACGGGTCCTCCTGCGAAGAAGCGGTGTTCGGACGCGAAAGCCGGCCGTTCATCCGCACCCGGTCGCCCCGGAAGCGGATGTACTCCAGATCGACGGGCCGGCCGTCCTCGAGGTGGGCCAGGCGCTCGACCATCAGCAGCGCGGACCCTTCGGGGACCTGGAGCAGCGCGGCGGAATGCGGATCGGCGTTGACGGCCTCGACACTGATGTCCGCGGCGCCGAGCCGCTTTCCGCAGAGCCTTTCGATGAGGACGAAGACGTCGTTGGCCGCCAGGTCCTCGGCCAGCACGCCCTCGCCGACGTCCGGGTGCAGGTACGTCAGATCGAGCGAGAGCACGAGCCCGTTGAGGCTGCGCAGCCGCTCCAGATAGACCACCTGCGTCGGCTCTGTCAGGCCGAGACGTCGCGCGACGGCCGGCGGCGCCGAGACGGATCCGGCCGAGCGGATCTCGTTGCTGACCCGGCCGTGCCCGACGAGGGTCTCACCCAGACCGAGCAGCATGTTGAGGCCGTGCGGGTACTTCTCGCAGACGACGAAGGTGCCGATCCCCGGCACTCTTTCCACCAGGCCCTCATCTCTGAGCAGCCCCAGCGCCTCACGCACGGTGTTGCGCGAGGCGCCGAACTCGTCGGCCAGCGCGTTCTCGACCGGCAAAGTCTCCTCGTGCAGTGCGCCGTAGACGATCTGCTGGCGCAATACGTCGGCGATCTCCCGGGCACGGTCCGCGCGGCGCCGGCGCTGCGGGGCGAGCGGGGTTGTTGCCGCCTTGTTTCCGGCTTCCCGGTGCGCATCGACGATTTCTGGCGTGTTCATCAACGGCACCTTTCGTTCCGCATTCCAGGATCGGCTTGAAAGCCCTGCTGGACTTCGGAACGGAGGTTAGCAGCGACGGAAGAGGAGTTGTGTTTCCCCCGCGTTACGCCACCCCGAATCCACCACGCATCCCGTTGAGCTGGTATGACGACGACCCTGACGGGAAAATTGCCGAGTTCCGCCACTGCGGGCGAGCAGCATGGCGCATCTCTTTTTGGGGAGCACTCAGACTATTTCTGTGAGCGAAATATTCGCCAGCCGTATTTCGATCCGCCATCGCGCCGAGGCCATTCGGCAGCCGGGGCACAACGACCGATGCCGGCCTATTCGATATCCGAACAGTTTCATGACCGATCGATCGAGCAGCCACCGGGACATCCCGTCCGGTGCGCTGCAAACGGCGGTCTCCCCACGAACGCGTCAGCGCAGTCCGTCCAAGTACGCCGCCAAGTGGTCCACGACCTCGCGTGCGTCGTCCTCGGCACCGTGGATGAACGTCGACTTGCGCCGCCGCAACACCGGCAGTCCCACCACATACAACCCGGGGCCGTCCGGCACCACGCCGCCCACATGCCGCAACCGGCCCTTGGCATCGAGCACCGGCAGGTCGAGCCATCGGTAATCGGGCCGGAACCCGGTGGCCCAAAGGACCGTCTCGATCTCCCCGCCGCGAAGGTCCAGCTGGAGCCGCGTTGACGGGGGCACACGCGTCGGCGCGAATCGCTCAGAGGCCTCTTCGTACACCTCGGCCGCACCGCCACTGGTCCGGGCCCATTCGTCGAACGTGTCCAGCAGCCGTTCCAGCTTCAGGTCAGCCAGCGAACACACGTTGCGCAGGCCGCCGGAGAACAGCGCGCGGCCGTCGCGGACCGCCGCGAACCGACCGACCGGTTCGACGCCGAGATCAATCAGGGTATTGAGATCCAGGGTGGTGCGTTCCGGCGTCCCGGCCAACTGCGGCGAGGGCAGGGTGCGGGCCCGTTCCAGGTCGTCGAGCTGGTCGTGTCGCTGGTCCCAGACACCCGAGGCCTGCATCCACCACAGGACGTCCCGGCCCCGGTAGGTCCTGGGCATCCGCACGTGTTCCCCGACCGAAAGCACCACCGGCCGCCCCGACCGCCTCAGCTCCGCCGCCAGCTGCACGCCGGTGGCAGAACCTCCCACGACGAGCACGCCGCCGTCGGGCAGCGCGTCCGGCCCGGTGTAGTCGAACGGTGTCAGCTGTCTGATGGGGTCGGGCACCGCGTGCTTCAGCGCCGGGACTGTCGGGACGTTGCAGGCGCCGCTGGCGAGGACCACGGCGCGCGTCGAAATCTCACCCTGGTCGGTCACCACCCGGTAGCCGCCCGCCGCCGGCCGCACCGATACGACCTCCGTGCCGGTGCGGACCGGCACCCGCGAGACCTTGGCGAAGCCGGCTATGAAATCGGCGACCTCGCCGGCGCTCATATATCCGTCGGGATCGGGGCCCTCGTATGCGTGGCCCGGCAGACGGCTCAGCCAGTTCGGTGTCAGCAGCCGCAGGGAATCCCAGCGCTCGCGGCGCCAGGAGTTGGCGACCTCCCCGCGTTCGAGCACGAGGTGGTCGATCCCGCGCGCGGTGAGGAAGTGGCTGACAGCCAGACCGGCGTGGCCGGCCCCGACCACCACCGTGTCGAAGTGTTCGATGGCACAGCCCTCAGGCGACTTCGACGGTGACGTCAGTCGGGTTGGTCAGCGCGTCGAACACCGCGGAGCGCTTCTGCGATTGCGCCACCAACGCCTCGATCTCCTGCCGGGAGGCGTCGGCGTCGATGGTGAAGGTCACCTTGATGTCGTTGAAGCCGTTGCGGACATCGCCGTCGGCGCCGAGGATGCCGCGGATGTCGTGATGGCCCTCGACAGTGGACTGGACCGATCGCAGCTGGATACCGCGGTTCTGCGCGACGGAGGCCACTCCGGCGGTCAGGCAGCCGGCCAGACCCACGAGCAGGTACTCGATCGGGGTGATGCCGTTGTCCTCCGCGGCGAAGACCTCCGGGTGATCGGCCTCGAACACCGACTCCGCCTTGTGGCTGCGCTCCTCACCGAGCCCGAAGAACTTCTGGACCCGGGTGGTGCTGTGGACGCCGTCGCGCCACGTCGAGGAAGCACGCCAGGTGAACTGAGCAGCCTCCGGCGCGCCCTTGAGGACCTCGCGCGCTTCGAGCAGCGCCTGCACGTTGACTCCGTTGGTGACCGCGGTCATGGCCCAAGCCGCCCTTCGCCTGATGTCGAGTCTTCAATTCCCATCTACTTACTCGACAATACCCCGAGGAGGACGCGTAGCATAACCCTCATGCGCAGCTCCGTTTCCGCCTCGAATGCCAGTTCGGTAGGCGTCGTCCGGACGCGAATCCTCGATCTTCCCCAGCCGATTGCCCTGGAATGCGGCCGAGTGCTGAACGGGGTGCGGGTGGCCTACGAAACCTACGGAACGCTCTCTTCGGAGCGCGACAACGTCATCCTGGTCTGCCACGCGCTCAGCGGCGACGCGCACGCGGCAGGAACCTCGGCCGAGGACTCGGCCGGCACCCGGGACGGCTTTGCGGCCGAAGACCGCGACGGCGCGACGGGACCATCCCTGGGCTGGTGGGACGGGATGATCGGCCCCGGCAAGGCCTTCGACACCGACCAGTACTACGTGGTCTCCACCAACCTGCTCGGCGGCTGCCGCGGCACCACCGGACCAGGATCTGTGAACCCTGATACCGGCCAACCCTACGGGCCGGACTTCCCGGTGATCACCGTCGCGGACATGGTCCGCACGCAGCACGCGTTCCTGGAAGCCCTCGGCATCCGGCAGCTCGCCGCGGTGGCCGGCGGCTCACTCGGGGGCATGCAGGCTCTGGAGTGGGCGATCCTGTTCCCGGAGCAGGTGGGGGCCGTCATCGCGATCGCCTCGACGCATGCGCTGCACCCGCAAGGCGTGGCCTGGAACGCGATAGCCCGCGAGGCCATCATGACCGACCCGGCCTGGCAGGACGGCCGCTATGCCGGCACCGGCCGGCAGCCCGACGCCGGGATGGGCGTCGCGCGCATGGTCGGGCATGTCACCTACCTCTCGGCGGCCGCGCTGCACACCAAGTTCGGCCGGCGCCTGCAGACCGGCGACGATATCCGCCACACGATCACCGAGCCGGAGTTCGCGGTCGAGAGCTACCTGCGCCACCAGGCCGACTCGTTCGTGAAACGGTTCGACGCCAATACCTACCTTTACTTGTCCCGCGCCTTGACCTACTTCGATCTGGCCCGCCAGCACGGAAACGGCTCGCTGGAAGGCGCCCTGAAGAACTTCTCGGCCCGCACACTGCTCGTCGCGTTCAGTTCGGACTGGCTGTATCCGCCTTCTGCGTCCCAGGAGATTGCTGAAGCGTTGGAAGCTCTGGGTAAACCCGTGGAATACCACCTGATCGAGGCGCCGTACGGGCACGACAGCTTCCTGCTGGAAGAAGCCCGCCAGATCCCCATCGTCCGCCGGTTCCTGGCCGGCGGCGCCAAGTAGACGAAGTAGACGAAGAAGACGAAGAAGACGAAGAGGAGTCCATGAGCGGCGACACCTTCCGCGCCGAGCAACCCCACGAGTTCGGCTTCGACACGCGCCAGCTCCACGCCGGGCAACGGCCCGACCCGAACACCGGAGCGCGCGCGGTTCCGATCTTCCAGACCGCCAGCTACGTGTTCGAAGACCCGGAGTCCGCGGCGGCGTACTTCAACCTCCAGGAGTACGGCAACACGTACTCGCGCATCATGAATCCGACCGTCGCGGCGTTCGAGGAGCGCGTGGCGAACCTGGAGGGCGGCACCGGCGCGGTCGCGTTCGCCAGCGGGATCGCCGCTCAGGCCGCAGCGCTGTTCACCCTGCTGGAGCCCGGCGACCACGTCGTCTCCTCCTCGGCGCTCTACGGCGGGACCGTCAACCAGTTCAAGCACCTGTTCCGGAAGATGAACGTCGAGCTGAGCTGGGCCGACCCGGACGATCCCGAGGCCTGGAACGCGGCGGTGCGGCCGAACACCAAGGCGTTCTTCGGCGAGACGATCGGCAACCCGGCGGGCAATGTCCTGGACATCCAGGCACTCGCCTCCATCGCCCACGACCACGGCCTGCCGCTGATCGTGGACAACACCTTCGCCACCCCGTACCTGTGCCGCCCGATCGAGTGGGGCGCCGACATCGTGGTCCACTCCGCGACCAAGTTCCTCGGAGGGCACGGCACCAGCATCGGCGGCGTCGTGGTCGAAGCCGGCAGCTTCGACTGGTCCAACGGACGCTTCCCGGTCGTGGCCGATCCCTCCCCCGCCTACCACGGCCTGAGGTTCCACGAGACGTTCGGAGAGTACGGCTACCTGATGAAGCTGCGGGCCGAGACGCTGCGAGACCTCGGCGCCGCTCTTTCCCCCTTCAACGCGTTCCTCTTCCTGCAAGGCATCGAGACCCTGTCGTTGCGGATGGACCGCCACGTCGCCAACGCGGCGACCGTCGCGGCCTTCCTCGACGGACACGAGCTCGCCTCGAACGTGACGTATCCGGGCCTGCCCGGCGGCAAGTACCAGTCACTCGTGGAGAAGTACCTGCCACGCGGTGCCGGCGCGGTGTTCTCCTTCGACTGCGCGGGTGGCCGTGCCGGCGGACAAGGGCTGATCGGCGGCGTGACCCTGTGGTCCCACCTGGCGAACGTCGGCGACGCCAAGAGCCTGATCATCCATCCCGCGAGCACCACCCACCGCCAGCTCGCCGACGACGAACTGCGCGCGGCCGGCGTCGGGCCCGGGACGGTGCGGCTGTCCGTCGGCCTGGAGTCGGTCGAAGACCTGATATGGGACCTGGACCAAGCTTTGGCTCACGTTGCCGAGGCGCTCGTGAAGGAAGGTGGACCGGCATGACCGATCTCCTGCGGTATCAAGACCCCCTGACCATCCAGCGCGTCCTCAACACCTCCAGGACGATCGCAGTGGTCGGATTGTCGAGCAACGAACTGCGGGCCAGCTACTTCGTCGGCTACTACCTCAAACGGCACGGATTCCGCGTCATCCCGGTGAACCCGCGCGAGACCGAGATCCTCGGCGAACCCTGTTTCCCGACCCTGCGCGACATCCCGGAACCGGTCGACGTGGTGAACGTGTTCCGCGCACCGGACGCGGTACCGGGCATTGCCCGGGAGGCCGTGGAGATCGGCGCGTCCGCATTGTGGTGCCAGTTCGGTGTGATCAGCCCGGAGGGGATGCAGATCGCCGAGGACGGCGGGTTGACCGTGGTCGCGGACCGCTGCATCAAGATCGAGCATGCCCGGTACGCGGGACGGATGCACTGGCTCGGATTCAACACTCAGCGCATCACGTCCGTGCGGACCGGGCTGCAGTGACGCGGCGAACCATGCGACTCGGCGCTGGCTCGACCTGGAGTTCCACGGCGGCCGGACCTGCGAGGGCGTCGCAATCCGCATCGCCCAGCGCGTACTGGCCCTGGCCGCCGTCCGTTCGACAACCTCACCGCAGCCCCTGTCACCCGCTCACTGATCGCCTTCGATCACTGAGCACGCAGGAGCAACTTCTCTAGGGTTCGACGGTCAAGAGCATCCGGATGGCTCTGCGGACAGACGGCACCTTCCGCCCGGCCTCCACCTCGATGAGAGCAGCCTCCGTCGTGAGCGCCATGATCAGGCGCGTGGTGATCCGCGCCGGCGTCAGGCCGAGGACGCGCACGCTCGGCTCGGCCAGCTTCAGGAGTTCCGCCACCCGGCCGGCCATCGTCTCGGTGGTGCCGCCCTGTGCTCTCGACTCCAGGGCCAGCGCCTTGACCGCGCGGTTCGCCAGACACGCGTCGAGATACGCCTCGATCCCGGCGACCAGCAGATCCCGACCGGGTTCCAGCCCGGCGACGGCATCGGCGACGGCGCCCGCCGCCTGCTCGTAGAACCGCTGGTGGAGGGCGTCCACGAACGCCTCCCGGTCGGGGAAGTAGACGTAGAAGGTCCCCTTCGCGACACCCGCCTGCGCAGCGACCGCCGCCACGCTCAGCCCGCCGAGCCCTTCACGTTCGGCGACGGCTTCTCCCGCCTTCAGCAGGGATTCCTGTGTGCTGCGGCCCTTCGGCGTCACCGGCGTCACGAGGCCATTCTAGGAGGCCGCAAAGTTGACCGCACAGTCAGAAAAAACTGACCGCGAGGTCATAAAAGTGCTACCGTCGAAGAAGAACCGAACGCGGAACACGAGGGTGGGAGGTCTCATGAGCGAAGAGACGGTACTGGTCACCGGCGGCTCGGGGTTCGTGGGTGTGCATTGCGTCCTGCGACTGCTCGAAGCCGGGTACACCGTTCGGACGACGGTGCGCGGGCCCGACCGCGCGGAGACGGTCCGCGCAATGCTGCGCACCGCCGGTGCAGAGCCGGGCGACGCGCTCCGGTTCGCGATCGCCGACCTCACCTCAGATGACGGTTGGGCGGCCGCGGTGAAGGGCTGCGACTACGTCCTGCACGTCGCGTCGCCCTTCCCCGCGACGGTCCCGCGCGACGAGGACGACCTGATCGTCCCCGCCCGCGACGGCGCACTGCGCGTGCTCCGTGCCGCGCGGGCCGAGGGCGTGCGCCGGGTCGTCCTGACCTCCTCCTTCGCGGCGATCGGCTACGGCCACGGCAGCGCCGGCGGCCCGGACCGGGTGTTCACAGAGCAGGACTGGACCGACCTCGACGACGCGCACCTCCTGCCGTATCCGAAATCCAAGACGATCGCCGAGCGCACGGCCTGGGACTACGTCGACGGCGAGACCGGATCCCCTGAACTCGCGGTCGTCAATCCGGTCGGCATCCTCGGACCGGTGCTCGGCTCCGACTATTCCACGTCGATCACCCTCGTCCAGCGCCTGCTGGACAGAGACGTCCCCGCACTGCCGCGGCTTTCGTTCAGCTTCGTCGACGTGCGCGACGTCGCCGACCTGCACCTGCGCGCGATGGTCGACCCGGCTGCCCGCGGCGAGCGCTTCCTCGCGGTCGCCGGCGCGCCGATGTGGATCGCCGACGTCGCGCAGGTGCTGCGGGATCGCCTCGGAGCGGCCGGCGCCCGCGTGCCGACCCGCCGGCTGCCTGACTTCGTCGTGCGCCTGGCTCCGTCGCTGCGCAGCTTCGTTCCGGAACTGGGCAAGACCAAGATCGCGAGCGCTGACAAGGCACGTCAGGTGCTCGGCTGGCAACCCCGGAGCAATGAGGAGGCGATCGTCGCCAGCGCGGAAAGCCTGATCCGGCTCGGGCTCGTGAAGAGCGCTTCGTGATGCGGCCGGCTCTATTCATCGTCCTCGACGTAGCCCCGACGGGGACGTCCATGAGCAGCGACTGCCAGAAGCCGGTCTCATCCCGCAGCGCGGTCGGGTCGATCGCGTCGAGTTCGACACGCACGGGCGGCGATCTCCTCGGCCTCGTCCTGGGAGGACTCGGCAGTCGCGTCCTCGAACGTAGTGACGCTTGTCCCGCACTGACGGGGCGATGCGTTCACATGAACGGGATTCCCGATCTCGCCATCCCACAGCATGATCTCGCCTGAATCCCGGTCGATGGAGTACGCTTTACTGTTTTCGACCTCGCTCACCTGCGACAGATCGCGACCGTTCACGGACCGTTCGCCGCCCTCGGCCGCACAGTGGCGCTGGCTTGCCGCTTGCGGCAGACCGGTGGAACAGGGCTCACGGCTCTTGGCGAGTCTCGGCAGCGTTGAAGGCGGGTGCCAGCGGGGCCCCGGTGGGGCGACCGCGACCAGCGCGTCGCCTGGATCGAGGCTGCGGCCGAGCTTGGCTGGTGCGACGCCGAGGACGTGCAGCACGCCCCGTGGATGCCGTCGGTGCTGCCGAATGCCTGGCTGGGCGTGTCCGTCGAGACCCAGCGGTGGGCGCGGGTAAGGCTGCCGGAGCTGGCTCGGACTCTGGCCGCGGTGCGTTTCGCGAGCTGCGAGCCGCTGCTGAGCGAGCTCGACCTGAAGCCGTGGCTGGGCTTCGGCCTGGACTGGGTGATCGCCGGGGGCGAGTCCGGTCCCGGCGCCCGGCCGATGCATCCGCGGTGGGCCCGCATGTTGCGCGACCAGTGCGTCGCCGCCGACGTCCCCTACTTCTTCAAGCAGTGGGGCGCGCACCTTCCGGTTCCGGTCGAAGATGATCCGGGCTTCGCCGGTGGCCGGTCGTTCGCCAACCCCCGCACTGGCGGTCGTTCGGCCGCCACGATCCGGGGACGCGGCGGCGAGAACCGCGGACTCCGTCCGATGCAGACGGGCGACCGCAATGGCCTGGGCCTGATGCTCGACGACACACCATCGCCGTCCGAGTGGGCAAGAAGCAGGCGGGCCGGGAGCTGGACGGGCGGACGTGGGATGAGTTCCCGGCTGCAACCCGCGCCTGACCGACGGGGCAGGGAACGCCGAGATCGGAGCTGTCCGCAGGGGTTTCCCCTAACGGATACGTGATCACGGAGCGGCCTTCCTCCACGCCGTGGTGACATATAGCTCGTCGACTGTCCAACGGCCGGCGCGTTCACCGTCACGCAGGAGCCGCCGTACCTGTTGCAGATCCGCCGTTGCTGGGACATCGAGGACGACAAGTCCGAACATGCCCGCACCACTCACCTGCAGCGGGGCGAAGTCAGCCAGGACGACGTCCTCGAAGCGTTCGGGATTGTCATCAGAGGCCCAGATGCGGATCGCGCAGTAGCCCGATGCCGTTACCTTCTCTTTGACCCACCACTGGCCGTCGTGGTCCCGCTCAATACGAAGAATGTCATGCTTCGCGGCGCCGAACGCGCCCCAAGGGGCCCTCGGCAGCCGCACCCGATCCGGCGCCACCAACTCCGCGCCCATCCCCATGCTCGTCGCATTGCTGCCAGGCGGCATGTGAAACCAAATCTGTACCCACCCGTCCGGCAGGTTGGTCATCGAACTCCTCCCGTTCAGCAGCAGGCACGCATTCCCCGTCCAGACGCCGAACAACGGGCGCCCAGATATCCGGTCCTTAACGAACGGCTTCGGTGGGCCTGGGCAGAATCTCTGCCTTGTGGTTCATTCGATCCTGATTAACGGCAGCCCAACATCGTTCCGCTCTCGGCCGTGACGACTTGAAGCACTGCAGCGAGGCTGCCCGCGGCTACGACATCGGGATAGCAGTCATCGGGGTTGTCGGGAATGCCCACGGGCCACGATTGTGCCGCATCAGCGACCGCCTGATCCAGGCTCAGGCCATCGACTCCGGCGCATCGGTGACGCCGGTGGCGGCGAGCTGTTCGAGCCGCGCGGTCTTGCCTCGCAGCGCCTCCAGGGTGGCCTGCAGACCTTTGACCTCGCCGAGCCAGACCCGATCTTCGGCCTCGGCGATCCGCTCAACCAGGCTGGTCTCCACCTCGCGCAGCAGCGGCAGCCGACTGGGCAGCGGGCGGAGCATGGGGCATCGGACGCAGGCGTGTTCATGAATGCAGCAAGATCCATAAGGCCGCTCGCACTTGCCGTAGGCGACGTCGCGCAGCGCGAAGTGCTGCTCGAACTCGGTCCACTCGGTCTCGGTCGGCTCGCGGTATTCGGCGATCGGCCGCATCCGGCGCCGGTGGGCGATGAATGCCTGGTAGGCGCGGATCACTTCGTCGGGATAGACCGCGGTGTAGCCGCGCGTGGTGTCCAGGTCGCCGTGCCCAAGGATGGCCGCGGCGATGTGGATCGGCAGCCCGGCGTTGACGACGTCGGTGGTGAACGAGCGGCGGAAGTCGTGCGGGGTGAACCGCACCGGTTGTCCGTCGACATCGACCAGGCCAGCGCGTTCAGCGGTGCGATTCAGCCAGGCTCGGACCGTCGACGGGTCGAACACCTGAGGCTGGCCGCCGTAGAGACGCTGAATCAAGTGGGGTAGGGGCGGGCCCCAGACCTTCTCGTGGGTGTCCCAGCGCGGACAGTTCGGGATCGCATCCCGCCCGGCCCGAACCCGGGCGACGATCCGGGCCAACACGTGCGCCACCGCGTCGGGTCGAGGCACAGCGCGAGCGAGTGCGGGTAGCCGCCGACCGGCTCATCGCCTCGATCGCCGCGAAGGGCCAGGCCGACCTCGTTGCCGACCTGGCCGTCCCGACTCCCGTGGTGGTCATCTGCGATCTGCTCGGGATCCCGGAGTCCGACGGCGCCGTCTTCCAGGCCTACACCCGATCCCTGATGGCGCCGAACGACCCGAATCGGCCCTCCTCGCGCGAACTTGTGGCCGGCATGCACGGCTGCCTGGTGGACCTGATCGAGCGCAAGCGCGCCGAACCGGCCGACGATCTGCTCACCGCGATGCTCACCGCTCGCGACGGCGACGACCGGCTCGGCGAGAACGAGCTGACCTCGCTGGCGTTCCTCATCCTGTGGGCCGGCTTCGAGACCACCGTGCACCTGATCTCCAACGGCATCGCGACCGTTCTCAGCGAGCCGGGCCCGGTCAAGCTCGTCCGTGAGGAAGCCGGTCCGCACACGCCGCGCATGGCTGCGCTCGTCGAGGAGCTGCTGCGCCGCGACGGCCCGATGCTCACCGCGATCCGTCGCTTCCCGCTGGAAGACATCAAGGTCGGCGACAGGATCGTGCCCGCCGGCGAGACCGTGCTGCTCGCGATCGGCTCAGCCAACCGCGACCCGCAGTACATCAGCAACCCCGACGCCATCGACCTCGACCGTGCCGGCAGCGGACACCTCGGCTTCGGCCACGGACCCCACTACTGCCTCGGCGCACCGCTCGCCCGCATGGAAGTACGAACCGCGTTGTGGACCGCAGTACACCGCCTGCCGAATCTTCAGCTCGCCATTCCCGAGCAGGACTTGCCCTGGAAGCCGGACCACCGCCAGCACGCTCTGACCGCGCTGCCCGTCACTTTCACGGCACAGCCGCCCGCCTGATGAGGAGAGCGCCATGCCCGTCAAGCTCGCCATAGGCGCCGCGATATCCGCACCGTTGTTCGCCGTTGCGGCGATCGCCACCGTAGTCGTTCACCGCACTGCTTCCCCTGCTGGCTTCCCCTGTACGCGCCAACGTACGCTGCCGACGATCGATGAAGAAGGAATCTGATTGTGCTGACCATTCGTACCGCCCATCCCGACGAGCTACCCGCGCTGACGACTCGTCCGGACGACGACGAACGCAACACGGCGACCGCTGCCTACCTGTCCGGCCTGCTGAACAATGGCTGCACCCGGCCGGAGTGGTGCCTGGTCGCCGAGCGCGACGGCCGGCTGACCGGCAACGTAGTGCTGTGGACGATCCCCGGCCGCACGGTGCCGATGGACATCGTGCTGCTGGAACCCGGCGACCCGGACACCGGCGAGGCGCTGCTGGCGCACGCCGCCGCACTGGCCCGCGAGCTGGGCGCACAGACCCAGGGACACGTCCTGGACAGCCCGGCCCAGGGTCCCCAGTTCCAGCGGGATCCACAGCTGCGCGAAAAGCTGCTTGCCGACGCCGGGTTCACCCTCAGCCGCGACGGCTGCCGGTTCCTGTGGACCACAGGCGACCCGATGCCGGTCCAAGACGAGCGGCTGCACTGGCGATCCCTGGCCGAGCTCGGTGAGACGCCGTTCGTGGACCTGCTCACCGACACCTTCACCGACACCGAAGACTCGATCTTCCAGGCCGAGATCACCCAGCACGGCCTACGCGGCGCGGCCCAACGCAACGTCGCCGACATGCTCGAGATGGACCACCAGCCCGGCTGGTACGAGATCGGCTACGACGCGGCGGACACGCCAGTGGCGATCAGCATGCCGGCGCGTACGCCCACCTCGGCAGTGATCGGCCTAGTCGCCGTCGCGAGCACCGGCCGCGGTCAGGGCTACGCCACCAGCGTGGTCGCCCGAGGCACCCGGGTGCTCGTCGACGCAGGGTCCGACGAGATCCGCGGCGACTGCGACGCCGGCAACATCGGCATGTTCAAAGCGTTCCAGCGCGCGGGATACCGCAACTTCGCCAACCGGAAGATGTTCACCCGCCCGCTGTGAGCCCTTTGCCAGGCCCTTCACCAAGGCTCTGAGATTCGGGGCATCCTCCCGGACGACGGCACGCCCCGCGTAATGTTCTGCGACATGGCTATCGCAGGGGCTGCACAACCTCGCCGACACCCCGAAGGCTCGATCGTGGAAGCTGTCGTCAGCACGCTGATGGAATGTGGCTACGGCGACGAGGTGCGTCGGCTCGGGGAGGAGGGCGACTGGGGCTGCGCATCGGTCTGGGCAGCCGCGTCGGCCGACCGGGGCGACGTGGACGCGGCGCTGGCGATGCTCGATCCGTTCGCCGACACCGGCTGGTGGCCGGCGGTCGTCGCCCGGAACCGGCTCGTCGCCGACGCCGAGGCGCACGCCGCTGCTTCTGCTGCTTCTGCTGCGTCGCCGGCTGCGGACGTTCGCAGCCTCAGCGGACCTGCTGACGCCGAGCGCGAGCCCGGTCGATGGCAGGACGACCCGGAAGAGGAGCTGCGCTTCCATCTCGCAGGTGGGTGGTCCTGGGGTCTCGACGACGTGGCTGCCGCCCGCCTCGATCGTCTCCTCGCGCGGCTCATCGCCGAAGGCCGCGAAGCTGACATCCGCAAACTCCTCACCGAACCGGGCAGCCTGTACATTGCCTCCCGCTACGCTTCCCACCTGGAACAGCGCGGGGACCGAGCCGCGGCACTCGACGTCCTCGCCGTGTACGCGGCGACCCCGGCACGCCTCCTGCTCCCCGAGTACACGGCGATGCTGACGCGAGCGGGCCGCGTCGAGGAGGCCGTCGACCTCCTGTGCGCGGCAGCATTCGACGAAGCAGAACCCGTCACGGCGCTGCCGACGCTCGTGCGCATGACGGCGGACCACGACGTCGCCGACCGCGTTCTGGCACTCATCGAGGAGGTGGCGAACCGGCAGGAGGGCATGACTTTCCCGCTCCGGGAGCAGCGCGCCAGCGTGCTGGCGCTCCGCGGCGAAACCGACGCTGCGATCGCCGAGCTGACGGACCCGGACGGCCCGCGCATGCCGCCTTGGTGGCCCAGACTCCACCTCGCGCACATCCTGACGAACTTCGGCCGGCGCGACGAAGCCATCGCCATCCTCGCGACCATCGACGACCCAGGTGCGACGATCGAGCGCGCGACCCTGCTGGTGCGCCAAGGGCGCGTCGCCGAGGCGATCACCATCGCCCGATTCCGACCCACCCGCGCAACCGCATGACGGCTGAAACCCGCGATCAGCCGACCAGGCCGCGACACGCCCGAGAGATGGTCATGCGCTGGACCGCCGCCGGCATCAGGCAGACCGCCGCCCAGTCCTGCCGCGTCGAGCGGCGTAGCAGCGGGATCATCGCCTCGGTCACCGCGATCACCCCGAACACGTTGGTCGCGAAGACCGCACGGATCACGTCCAGATCGACCCGACCGGCAACTTGAGCTGATCGGTCGCCGGCGACGCCGGCGTTGTTCACCAGAACGTCCAGTCGGCCGTACTCGCGGTCCACGCGCTCGGCGGCGGCAGCGATCGAGGCGGCGTCGTCCACGTCGAGTTCGACCGGTACCGCGACGTGCAAGTCACTGATGGCCAGCAGTCACGCCGCGTCCGGAACCGCCTCGTCGGCGGACGGGTCCCGGTCCCACTGATCGCCGCCGTCGCCGTCGCCGTCGCCGCCCATCAGAAATAGCCCTCGCGCTTGCGGTCCTCCATCGCGGCCTCCGACATCCTGTCGTCGGCCCGCGACGACCCGCGCTCGGTGACCGTGGCGGACGCCACCTCGGCGACCACCTCCGCGACGGTGGCCGCGGGCGACTCGATCGCCCCGGTGCAGGACATGTCACCGACCGTCCGGTAGCGGACGCGCCGCGAAACGAGTTCCTCCCCCGCGCGCGGACCGCCCCACTCCCCCGGCACCAGCCACATTCCGCCGCGGCGGAACACCTTGCGCTCGTGGGAGAAGTAGATCGACGGCAGGGCGATGTCCTCGCGCTCGACGTACTGCCAGACGTCGAGCTCCGTCCAGTTGGACAGCGGGAACACCCGGACGTGCTCGCCTGGACGGTGCCGGCCGTTGTAGAGGGCCCACAACTCAGGACGCTGACGCCGGGGATCCCACTGGCCGAACTCGTCTCGCAAGGAGAACACGCGCTCCTTGGCCCGGGCTTTCTCCTCGTCGCGGCGCGCGCCGCCGAACACCGCGTCGAAGCCGAAGGCGCCGATCGCGTCCAGCAGGGGTCTGGTCTGCAGCGGGTTGCGGGTTCCGTCCGGACGCTCCAGGAGGCGGCCGTCGTCGATGTAGTCCTGCACCTTCGCCACGTGCAGCCGCAGGGCCCCGGCGGCCACGGTCCGGTCGCGGAAGTCGAGGACTTCGGAGAAGTTGTGGCCGGTGTCCACGTGCAGCAGCGGGAAGGGCACCGGGGCCGGGGTGAACGCTTTGCGGGCCAGGTGCAGCATGACGGCGGAGTCCTTGCCGCCGGAGAACATCAGCGCCGGCCGTTCGAACTCCGCCGCCACCTCGCGGATGATGTGGACCGACTCCGATTCCAGGACGTCGAGATGGCTCAGTGGGCTGTCGTCCGAACCGGTCTGGACCCCGGTCCGGACCCCGGACCCGGCCGTCGGACGCGGCCCGGGGCCGGACGCGCCCGGGACCCGCGACGCGTTCACGCCAGGCCGCGTTCTGTCAGGAGCGCGCGCACGGCCAGGACCGAAGCGGCGATGTCCTGAGCGTGGGCGGGGATGCGCAGCTCCGGGCTGAGCGGGGGCTCATAGGGGTCGTCGACGCCGGTGAGGCCGGTCAGCGTGCCGGCCCGCTGGCGGGCGTACAGGCCTTTGACATCACGGTCCGCGCACACCTCGACCGGAGTGGCGACGTGGACCTCCAGGAAGGGGACGCCGGCGGCCGCGTGCCGGGCTCGCACCGCGGCCCGGCCCTCGGCGTACGGCGAGATCGCCGCGACCAGGACCAGCACGTCGTGCTCGGCCAACAGCCGGGCCACGAAACCGATCCGTTCCACGTTCGTGTTCCGGTCCTCCTTGCTGAACCCGAGCCCGGCCGACAGCTCGGTCCGGATCTCGTCGCCGTCCAGGACGCGCGTGCGGCGGCCGGGCCGGTCCAGCTCCGCCCCGACGGCGCGGGCGATCGTGGTCTTGCCGGCACTGGGCAGACCGGTCAGCCACACGGTCGCGCCGGCCCGGGCCTCGGGCCCGCCGCCGCCGGAGTCGGCCGACGCGGCCGCGCGCACACCCGTCACTGTCACAGCTACTCCTCTTAAGGATCGAAACACCCGTGCAAGGCGGTGTCCCGGTGGGCATGGCGCGAAGCCCGACCGGAACGACCGCGACCGCGACCGCGCGAAAGCACCCCGCGGCCTGTGGTGTGGATGTGGATGAGGTTTCGGGCCCGGCCCTCAGCTGCCGTCGCCGGTGAGGGTGGGGCTCACCGGTGCGCGGCCGTCGAGTTGCTCGGCGAACGTCGACCAGGTCCGGGCGTACTGCAACGCCAGCTGGCGCACCACGCCTGTGCAATGCGGCGGAACCGCGGCGATCAGGGCGGCCCAGTCGTCGGCGCCGATGGCACATTGCTGGAGCATCCGCAGCAGGCGGCGCCCCTCCTCCTTGTGGCGCAGGGAAGGATCCTGCACCAGTTTGCGCACCACCGACACCGGCACCACCGGCATCGGTTCCGGCCGGGCCCTGGCCGGTTCGGCGCGGACTGGTACCGGGAACTCGCCGCGTTCCATGCGCTTTCGGACGTCCCCGGCCGTGGCCGGGGACACGCCGGCGATCCGGGCCACCTCCCGGAGGGAGGCCTCGGGGCGATCGGCGAACAGCTCCGCGGCGCGCAGCCGTCCCTCGACGCTGCTCACCGGCCGGGCCCGGCCGTCGCGGCCGATGCGGGTCCCGGGTTGCGGGCCCGTCGCGCCGCGCCGGATGGCCGCGACCGTCTTGGCGCCCAGGCCCGCGGCGGCCGCGATCGCCCGGTCGGACATCACCGGATGGGACACGATGATCCGCGCCGCGGCCGCCCGGCGGTCGGCCTGGGACAGCGGATAGCCGTGCTTCATGTTCGCCTGCACGGCCCGCAGGAACGCGTCGGCGCTGCTTCCCTCGAAGAACTCGACCTCGATGGTGGTCCAGCCCCGGCGTATCGCCGCCTGCATCCGGTGCCAGCCGTCGATCACGCGCATGGTGCGCCGGTCGACGAGCAGCGGCGGCAGCGGGGTGTCGACCTCGGCGAGCCGTTCCACGTGTTCTTCGTTGCAGCCTTCCAAGCGCGGCGAGTCGCCGAGCGACAGGCTGTCGATCGGGACCACGACGGTCGCCGGCCTCGCCCGGTGGCCCGGAAGCGTGGTCCCGACATGATTGATTCTGGTGGTAGGTTTCCTCATCAAGCGACTGTCGACGTCACTCAGCGTCATGCGATTCTCCCCGTTGGTAAGACCGGACACGATCAGCTAGACAACCCCTGTCTGGCATGTTCCGGGACGCTCGCCGACGCTCACCCGACAAGGCGCCGCCCCCGGTCGTCGCTACCATCCCCCTTCAGGCTCCGGCCCATGACCCGGGCGCTCACATCTCGGCCCTGAACCGCATTGAAGCGCGGCGGGCGTCCCCCGGTGATGCAGCGGTGTCCGAATATTGTTGAGCCTCTTACGACTGTAACAAGCGGATATCACCGCGCACGACATCTGAACGTTGATTTACCCGTGACGGTTACCCGCCTCCGGAGCTGATCGGCGTTCCGTGCGCCCGTTCGACTGCCTCCGGACGGCAGTTGAACACCGCTGAACCCGCGCGCGGCACGTCACGGGGTTTGATCGACTCCCCGGGCTTCGGTCATAGTGCGATGGGCTCCGGCATTGAGTTCGAGTCTTGAGAAAGTGGCGGAGTCGGTGGGTGCCCCGTACCGCGGCGCACCGGCGGGGCGCCGTCACGGGACGGGCGCGAGAAGGAGGCACCGTGCACGATCGGACCGGTGCGGCCGGCGGGACGGCCGCCGAGGTCTGCGCGGCGCCGCTGCGCCGCGCAGACCTGCATGCCAGCGTCTCCGACCCGGCACTGGACACCATGAACTTCCTCAACGAGGTCACGGCGCGCCACCCCGGGGCGATCTCGTTCGCCCCGGGCCGGCCCTACGACGGGTTCTTCGACGTCGAGCAGGTCTTCGGATATCTGCGCGGTTACCTCGACCACCTGAAGGCGCTCGGACACGCACCGGAGGTGATCCGTGACCACCTGTTCCAGTACGGCCCGACGGCCGGCCGTATCAGGGAGCTGATCGCCGAGACGCTGCGCCGGGACGAGGGAGTCGACGTGCCGGCCGAGGCCGTCGTGGTCACCGTGGGCGCCCAGGAGGCGATGCTGCTGGCGGTGCGGGCGCTGATCACCGGCCCGTCGGACGTCCTGCTCGTGTCCAGCCCGTGCTACGTCGGGATCACCGGCGTGGCGCGCCTGCTGGACGTCACGCTGGGCACCGTCGAGGAGGCCCCCGCGGGTCTGCGCTGCGCCGACGTCGAGGCCGCGGTGCGCGCCGAACGGGGCGCGGGCCGCCGCCCGCGGGCCTTCTACCTGGTCCCGGACCACAACAACCCGCTGGGTACCACCGTTCCCGAGGCGACCCGCCGGGAGTTGCTGGACCTGGCCGCCGACCTCGACATCCTGATCCTGGAGGACACCCCTTACCGGCTGGTCGGCTCCGAACGGCGGCTGCCGACGCTCAAGGCCCTGGACCGCGGCCGCCGCGTGGTCCACCTCGGCTCGTTCTCCAAGACGCTCTTCCCGGGCGCGCGTGTCGGCTACGCGGTGGCCGACCAGGAGGTCGACGACGGCCGGGGCGGCCGCGGCCTGCTGGCGGCGGAGCTGACGAAGATCAAGAGCATGGTGACCGTGAACACCCCGCCGCTGAGTCAGGCGGTGGTGGCCGGCATGCTGCTGGCCGCCGGCGGACAGACCACCGGCCACACCCAACGCTCTTCGGCCTATTACCGCCGCACGATGAGTGCCACGTTGCACGAACTCGAACGACACCTTCCCGCTGAGCGACAACGAGAACTGGGAGTGCGGTGGAACCGGCCGGACGGCGGGTTCTTCCTCTCCCTTCAGGTCCCGTTCCGGGCCGACGACGCCGCGCTGGCGCGCTCGGCCGAGGACTTCGGCGTGCTCTGGACGCCGATGTCGTACTTCCATCCGGCAGGCGGGGGCGAGAACGCGATCCGCCTGTCCACCAGCTACCTGTCCGACGCCGACATCGTCGAGGGAATCGCCCGTCTGGTGCGGTTCGTCGAGGCCGAGGCGGCCAGGACACAGAAAGGACAGCCGACGTGGTGAGAGCTGTTGCGCGGATACGCAGCAAGCCCCGTATGTGGGGATGGACGTTCCGATGACGATCACAACCCCGCTCCCGGCGCCCGTACCCGCCCTAGCGCCGTACCCGGGCGTCCCCCACGCCGCCCGGATCGCCGGCGTCGGCACGGCGGTGTCGCAGAATTCCTACTCCCAGGCCGAACTGCTCGACATCTTCGGCATCGACGACCCGAAGGTTCGCTCGGTCTTCCTGAACAGCGCCATCGACCGCAGATACCTGACCCTGCCGCGAGCCTCGGCCGACGGGACGCGGGTGCCGGAGCGCCAGGGCGAACTGCTGGCCAAACACGCCGGCCTCGCGGTCGACATGGGTGCGCGGGCCCTGCAGGCGAGCCTGAAGAGCGCGCAGACCGACCTGGCCGACATCGAGTACCTGTGCTGCGTGACCTCGACCGGTTTCCTGACGCCGGGGCTGAGCGCCCTGCTGATCCGCGAGCTCGGGATCGACCCGGCGTGCCACCGGGTGGACGTCGTGGGAATGGGCTGCAACGCCGGGCTGAACGCCCTGAACGGAACGGCCGCCTGGGCCACCTCCCACCCGGGACGGCTGGCGGTCATGGTGTGCGCCGAGGCCTGTTCGGCCGCCTACGCCATGGACTCGACCATGCGCACCGCGGTGGTCAACAGCCTGTTCGGGGACGGCGCGGCGGCGGTGGCGGTGCTGGCGCCGGCCGCCGGCGAGCGGCCGGCCCCGGCCGGCCCGCGGGTGCTGGGCTTCGCCAGTCGGATCATCACCGACGCCCTGCCGGCGATGCGCTTCGACTGGGACGACGCCCAGACCAGGTTCAGCTTCTACCTCGATCCGGAGATCCCCTACGTGGTCGGCGCCAACGCCGAACCGGTCGTGGACCGCCTGCTCGGATCGGCCGGGCTGCGGCGCGGCGACATCCGGCACTGGCTGGTGCACTCCGGCGGCAAGAAGGTCATCGACGCGGTCCGGCTGAACCTGGGCCTGACCCGGTACGACGTCCGGCACACCTCCGGCGTGCTGCGCGACTACGGAAATCTGTCGAGCGCGTCCTTCCTGTTCTCCTACGAGCGGCTGCTCGCCGAACAGGCCGCGCAGCCGGGTGAGTACGGGGTGCTGATGACCATGGGTCCGGGCTCGACGATCGAGACGGCGCTCGTGCAGTGGTGAGGCGGGGGCGGTGGCGCGACGATCCGGCTCGGCCTCAGACGGGTTCGACAGCATGCTGACAGGAGAAGAGCCGATGACAACCGACGGTGCGGTGCTGCGGATCGACGGCTCTCGGCCGTGGGCCGAATCAGCCGCCGAACTCGCCGAGTTCTGCGGTCGCGTCGAGGACCTGGCCGGGGCCGCGGTGGTCGTGGTACGGGTCTCGGGGGTCCCGGACCCCGGGTGGTCCGCGGGCCTGGTGACGGCTCAGATCAGCCGCTGGGAGCGCGCGCTGCGGCGTTTGGAGCGGGTTCCGGCCGCCACCATCGCGGTGGCCGACGCCGACTGCGGCGGGACGGCGCTGGACGCCCTGCTCGTCGCCGACCACCGGATCGCCGCCTCGGGCATCCGCCTGGTGCCCTCCGTGGAGGACGGGTCGGTCTGGCCGGGCATGGCCCTGTACCGGCTGGCGCAGCAGACGGGGAACGCCCGCGCGGTCCGCCGCGCGGTGCTGTTCGGCGAGCCGCTGACCGCGCCGGAGTCGCTGGCCGGACAGGTGGTGGACGAGGTGGCCGACGACGTGGACGCCGCGCTCGCGGCGGCGCTGGAGCGCGCCCGGCCCTTCTCCGGACCGGATCTGGCGATCCGGCGCCAGCTGCTGGCCGACGCCGGCACGGTCGCCTTCGAGGACGCGCTGGGCGTCCATCTGGCGGCGTGTGACCGGCTGCTGCGCCGCGCGGCGGCCGGCTCGGTGCGATGAGCGTGACCGTGGCGGAGGTGAGCGAGATCTGGCGGATCCTGGCGCAGGCGTTCTCGGCTCCGACGCCGGACGGGACACCCTCGGAGGAGACGAAGAAGGAGACGAAGACGAGAACGGACATCGAGACGCCCGCGCGCGGTGCGGACATCGAGGCGCTGCCCGGACCCCGCGCCGACCGCCGTGCTCTGACCCTGGCCATCGAGGAGGCCGAGCGCCCGCTGTCCGCATTGCCGCCGCCGCTGGAGCGCACTGGAGAGGAGCAGGCGGCGGCCACGGCGGCGAAGGACGCGGCCCGGACGCTGCGCGTGGCCTACCTGGATACGCACGTCGACGCCGTCTACGACGAGCTGACCGCCGGCCGGACCCGGGAGCTGGACCTGTCCGAACTCCTCGACGCGGCCGCGACCGCCTTCCCCGGGCTGGTCCCGGACGCCGACCGGACAGCCGCCGAGCGCGTGCGGCCGCTGAACGGCAAGGAGGGCCACGAGATCGACGTGGCGATCCTGATCCGCGCGATCCTGAACTCGCCGAAGGCGGGACCGCACTTGCTGGACGCGATGCTCCGCCCGACGCCTCGGGCCCTGAAAGCGCTCCCGGAGTTCACCCGAACCGGCGTCGCAGACCTCGGATCCGTTCGCGTGGAACGGCGCGGCGACGCGGCCTGGATCACCTTGTGCCGCACGGACTGCCTGAACGCCGAGGACCCACGGCAGGTGGCGGACATGGAGACCGCCGTCGACCTGGTCCTGCTGGACCCGGATGTGCGAGTCGGGGCGGTACGCGGCGGGGAGATGACGCACAGCAGGTACCGCGGCCGCCGGGTCTTCAGCGCGGGCATCAACCTCAAGGCTCTGCACAACGGCGAGATCACGCTCGTGGACTTCCTGTTGCGGCGGGAACTCGGGTACATCCACAAACTGATCCGCGGCGTGCGGCCCGCCGCCCCGGTGGCCTGGCACACGCCGCGGCTGGAGAAACCGTGGGTCGCGGTGGTGGACGCCTTCGCCATCGGCGGCGGCGCGCAACTGCTGCTGGCCTTCGACCACGTGCTGGCCTCGGCGGACTCGTTCGTGAGCCTGCCCGCCGCACAGGAGGGGATCGTGCCGGGCGCCGCCAACTTCCGGCAGAGCCGCTTCGGCGGCCCCCGGCTGGCCCGACGGCTGATCCTGCAAGGCCGCAGGATCCACGCGAGCGAACCGGCCGCGGCACAGCTGATCGACGAGGTGGTCGAACCCGAGGACCTCGACGCCGCAGCCGAGCGCGCCGTGGAGATGCTGCGCGGCCCGGCGACCGTGGCCAACCGGCGGATGCTGAACCTGGCCGAGGAGTCGGAGCGGGAGTTCGCCCGCTACATGGCGGAGTTCGCAGTACAGCAAGGCCTGCGCCTGTTCGCCGACGACGTGGTCCACAAAGCGGCCGAGTTCAGCGCGCGCTCCGAGGGCAGCCGGAGGTGACCGTCGGCGACCCGCCGCGGGTGCGCTACGAGAAGGACGGCCACATCGCACGCGTCACGATCGACCGCCCGAAGGTCCTCAACGCGATGGACCTGCGAACCCACGAGGAACTGGCGGCGATCTGGGACGACGCGGAGGCTGACGACGCGATCCGCCTCGTGGTCCTCACCGGCGCCGGCGACCGGGCCTTCTCGGTCGGTCAGGACCTGCACGAGACCGCGCGCCTGAACGCGGCCGGAACCGCCCCGACCACGTTCGGCAGCCGCGGCCGGCCGGGCTGGCCACGCCTGACCGAACGCTTCGGCTTCAGCAAGCCGATCCTGGCCCGAGTCGACGGCTACGCCCTGGGCGGCGGCTTCGAACTGGTCCTGGCCTGCGACATCGTCGTGGCCTCGGAGCGCTCGGTGTTCGCCCTGCCCGAGGCCCGACTCGGCCTGGTACCGGGCGCCGGCGGCGCGTTCCGGCTGGCCCGGCAGCTGCCGCTGAAGACCGCGATGGGCCTGCTGCTGACCGGACGCCGGCTGAGCGCCCCGGCCGCGGCCGAACTGGGGCTCGTCAACGACGTGGTACCGGCCGCAGACCTCGACGCGTGCGTCGAGGTCTGGGCCGCAGACCTGCTTCGCAGCGCACCGCTGGCGGTCCGCGCCATCAAGGAGGCCGTGCTGCGCTCGGTCGACATGCCTCTGGAGGCGGCGTTCTCAGCGACCTACGAGTGGGAGCGTCGCAGGATGCTGAGCGAGGACGCCGTGGAGGGTCCGCGCGCCTTCTCCGAGGGACGCGAGCCGGTCTGGCGGGGGCGCTGAGGGGCTCAGCCTTCGACGTCTGCGAACCCTCACCCGGCGCGCGCGGGCAAGCTGCCGGCCCGCGCACGCCGGTGAAGGTCAGAAATCAGACGGCGCTGTTCGCGTCGGCGTAGCCGTATCGGCTGACGCACTCAGCGAACTCCTCATCCTCGGCGAGCAGCCGCCGGTACTCGGCTTCGACGTCGTCCCCGAAATCGGCCAGCGTCCCGGAATCCGGCGGCATCGGCCGGAAGCTCGGCACGGCGTTGCGTCGCAGGGCCTTGACGCCGGAGGCGATCTCCGCCCGCAGCGCCTCGAACGCCGTCTCCGGGGTGGCGTACGCGGCGGCGCGCGCCGCGCGGTCGCGATCCGCGCCGTCGCCGATGCCCAGGAAATCGACGACCGAGCTCAACGTCGCAGCGGGATCACGGTGCAGTTCCTCGTACCGCACCACCTTCACCGGGCCCCGTACGGTGGCGGCATCGGTGCCGGTGCCGGTCCAAGCACGCACATGCTCGACCCAGTCACCACGCCCGAGGTTGCGCCACTGCGGAACGACCCCGCGCTGGGCGATGCAGTTCTTCGCGAATGTCGCGCGCTCCGCCTCGGGGATCCCCAGGAACCGCAGCGTGCTGAGGATCATGCCGCGGGGGTCGCGGACCAGGTAGACGACCTTCTGTTCGGTCGGCCGGTACTGCCTGAGCACCTCGGCGTCGGCCTTGAAGAGCGTCTTGGCGGCCACCGGCCCGGAACCGTCCATCGGCAGTTCCCGGCCTCGGCTGAACAGGCGCACGAAGTCCGGGACGACCTCGCGCAGCGCGTCCAGATCAGGGGTCGACGTCCGGTCCATCAGCAGGTAGGCGGCCAGCAGGAACCGGAGCCGGTCGGCACCGGACCTCGGGTAGGAGGCGATCCACGCGGTGTCGGTCATCGTACGCTCGGTTCCTTCCGGGATGCCGGTGCCGGTGCCGGTGCCGATACCGATGGCGGTACCGGTGCGTCCAGATAGCCGTACCGCGCGGCGACGGCTGCGAACTCGCCCTCGGCGAGCAGCCGCCGGTAACCCGCCTCGACATCGTCGCCGAACACGTCGGCCAGCGACTGGCCGGTCAGTCCGGGGCCGAAGAACGAGGTCCGCGAGTTCCGCACGAACGCCTGTGTGCCGGGGCTGCTGTCCTTGCGCTCGACCTCGCGCATCTTGTCCAGCGCCGAATTCGTCACGGCGCGCTCGACCCGCTCGGGATCGCCGGCGTCGATCTCCAGGAACGTCAGCATCCGCTGAAGCTCCGCCGCCGGATCCCGCCGAAGGTCCTCATAGCGCACGACACAGATCTCCGCATGGGGCAGATGCCGCCCCAGGAGCTCTGGGAACGTCCACTCGGCGACATGCCCGGGCCAGGAACCCCAGCCGACCTGTTCCCAGTCCTGTACGCCGCGATGGGCGATGAAGTGCCGTGCGAAATCGGCGTGGTGCTCGTCGGCGATGTCCAGGAAGCGGTCCGCGCTGTGGATGACGTCGCGCGGGTTGCGGACCACATAGATGACCTTCGTCGAGGCCTCGCGGTAGGGCCGTATCACCTCCACGCTCGGCAGGAAGTGCGTCTTCACGATCACCGGGTCCGAACCGTCCAGCGGCAGCATCCGGCCGGACCGGAAAGTGGCACCGAAATCCGGCGTCGCCTTCTGCAGGTTGTCCATTCCGGACACCGGACCGTCCTGGAGGTAGCCGGCCAGCAGGATCCGAACCCAGGTGTTCCCTGACTTCGGGTAAGAGGCCACCCACGCTATGGGCATGGTCTGTCGTCTCCCTTCTCATTCATGGTCAGTCGTTTCCCTTCTCATTCGCGGTCGGCGAAGACCTGATTCGGCGCCGTCGAGCCGCCGGCTGCGGTGGGCACGGGCCGGACCCGCGCCGCGCCCCCTCATCCACCCTCCTGGCCTGCGAACTGGGTGCGGTAGAGCTTCGCGTAGGCGCCGTCCAGCGCGATCAGCTGTTCGTGGGTACCGCGCTCGGCGATCCGCCCGGCGTCCAGCACCAGGATCTGGTCGGCGTCGCGGATCGTGGACAGCCGGTGCGCGATCACCAGGCTGGTCCGGCCGGCCAGTGCGGTCTTCAGAGCGCGCTGGATGGCGGCCTCGGACTGGGAGTCGAGGTGGGCGGTGGCCTCGTCCAGGATCACCACCGGCGGGGACTTCAACAACAGCCGTGCCAGCGCCACCCGCTGGCGCTCGCCGCCGGAAAGCCGGTAACCGCGGTCGCCGACCACCGTGTCCAGGCCGTCGGGCAGACCGGCTATCAGTTCCCAGATCTGCGCCGCCTCGCAGGCCTGGATCAGCTCGTCCTCGGTGGCCTGCGGGCGGGCGTACAGCAGGTTGGCCCGCAGGGTGTCGTGGAACATGTGGGCATCCTGCGTCACCACGCCGACCGTGTCGTAGACCGATTGCAGTGTCAGGTCCCGGACGTCCTGGCCGCCGACCCGCACCGTCCCGGAGACCACGTCGTACAGTCGGGGCACCAGGTGCGTGACCGTGGTCTTGCCGGCCCCGGAGGGACCGACGAGGGCGGTCAGCCGGCCGGCCGGGGCGCGGAAGCTCACATCGTCCAGCACCAGGGCGTCGCTGGTCCGCTCAGGGCTCTTCTTGGCTATCGACTCCAGGGACGCCAGGGAGACCTCGCTCGCCGCGGGGTAGCGGAACTCGACGTGGTCGAACTCGACCTCCGGGGCCGGAACCGCGTCCGCCCCCGGCTCCCGGTCCTGCCCCGGCGCCGGCGGCCGGGCCGCCAGCGCCCGCGCACCGGGCCGCTCGGCGACGATCGGCCGCAGGTCCATCACCTCGAAGACCCGGTCGAAGGCGACCAGCGCGGACATCACGCTGGCCTGCATGTTCGACAGCTGGTTGATCGGGCCGTAGACCCGCGCGAGCAGCGCGGCCATCGCGACCAGCGTGCCGACCCGCAGCACGCCGTGCACCGCCAGCAGCCCGCCGAGCCCGTAGACCAGCGCGGTGGTGAGCGCGGCGAGCAGGGAGACCATGATGAAGAACAGCCGCTGGTACACCGCGTTCGTCACCGCCACGTTCCGCACCCGGGCCGCGCGGTCCGAGAACTGCCCGGACTCGGTCTCGGGGCGACCGTAGAGCTTGGCCAGCATCGCCCCGGAGACGTTGAAGCGCTCGTTCATCATCGAGCCGATCTCGGCGTCCAGCTGCATCTGGCGGCGGGTCAGGCGTTGCTGGCGGCGGCCGATCATCCGCCCCGGGACCAGGAAGAACGGCAGCATCAGCAGCGCCAGGCCGGTGATCTGCCAGGACAGGTAGAACATGGTGCCCAGGACCAGCACCAAGGTCAGGAGCGTGGACGCGGACTGCGTCAGCACCAGCGTGACCGCCTGCTGCGCCCCGAGGACGTCGCCGTTGAGCCGGCTGACCAGCGCCCCGGTCTGGGCCCTGCTGAAGAAGGCCAGCGGCTGGCGCTGGACGTGTTCGAACACCGTGGTCCGCAGGTCGTAGATCAGCCCCTGGCTGACCCGCCCGGAACACCAGGCCTGGACATAGACGGCGAGGGCGTCGATCAGGGCCAGTGCGGCGATGACGGCGGCCCAGCCCACCACCACGGCGCCGCGGCGCGGCACGACGCCGTCGTCGATCACCGTCTTGAGGATCAGCGGCCCGGCGGCGACGGTCAGCGAGTCCAGTACGGTGGCCGCCATCATCACCACCAGCGCGCCCCGGTAGCGCAGGGCGTAGGGCACGATCCGCGGCACCGTGCCGGGCCGGACCCGCTGCGCGCCGCCCTCCTGGAAACGCAGCTGCCGCGGCGTCATCCCCGGCCCGCCGAGCATCGCCATAGCCGACCCCTTTCCGTACCTCTCGGTGTCGTCTCGGTATCGTCTCGGTGTCGTCCCGGCGCAGCCCCGGTGCCTTTCACCGGTCGGTGTGAAGGTCCGCCCGTGCGGGCTCAGTGCCGATCGAGGAACTCGATGATCGCCGCGTTGACCGCGTCCGGACGCTCCAGGTTCCCCAGATGACCGCACTCGGGCAGCAGGACGTAGTCGCAGTCCGGGATGGCGTCGGCGACCTCGCGAGCCAGGCGCGGCGGGCAGATGAGGTCATCGGCGAAGGCGATGACCCGGCACGGCGCGCGCACCCCCCGCAGCGCCTCGCGGCGATCGCCCGGGACTTCGACGTACACCTGGCCGGAAGCCGTGGCGCCACCGGAGAGGGCGAGCACCTCCAGCCAGGTCTGCACCGCGGCGTCGTCGTCGAGGGTCGCCGGCGAGAGCATCCGGAAAGCGGTGACGGCCGCGGCCACCTCCGCCGGCGGTGGTGGTGCACCGGACTCGGCCGCGGCGATGTCGGCCGCCGCCAGCGCCCGGCGCGCGGCGTCGGAGCGGGCTCGGGTGGCCAGCAGCACGGCGCAGCGGACCAGCTCGGGCCGGGTGACGGCCAGCTCCTGCGCGACCACGGCGCCCAGCGAGGTGCCGACGATCCGGCACGGCCCCAGGTCCAGGGCCTCGATCAGGCCGGCGGTGTCGGCGACGACGTCGCCGAGCGAGTACTTGCCCTCCGGCGCGTCGGAGGGCGCCACGCCCCGGTTGTCGAAGACGATCGTCTCGTAGCCCGCGGCGTTCAGCGCGGGGGTCTGGTGCATGGTCCACACCCGGCCGGCGGCGCCGGTTCCCATGATCATGAGCACCGGCGCGCCGTGACCGCTGCGCTGGTAGGCCAGGCGGACACCGTTGGTCTGCACGAAGGCCAAGGTGGTCAACTCTTCCGTCACCAGCGCCATTCGCGCTTGTTGAGCAGGTGCTCGGCGGCGATGCCGCGGTCGGAGCACCAGCTGAGGAACTCCTCGATCTGCTTGAGCTGATAGGTGTCCTCGGTATAGGTGGTGGCCATGACGTGGCCCTGCCAGCTCTCCTCACCCATGGCGTAGATGTAGGCCTCGGTGGCACCGAGTTCGACCATGATGTCGCCGGCCTGGACCGCGTTGGACCCGGAGAGCTTGCGCGAGTCGCTCATCTTCTTGCTCACGGGCTTCGTCAAAAGCCCCTGATACAGCCAGGTGAGCGGGGCGCCGTCGCACTCCATGCCGAGGAAGGCCATGTCGGCGGTGCCGAGGTGGTTCCGGATGTACCGGTACAGGACCGGGTCGATGCCGGAGGAGTCGGCGCCGACGAACACCTTGCGGCCGGCGATGTCGACCCAGTAGGTGGACTTGCCGCGGATGTCGAGGTCGGCGTGCTCGCCGAGGAAGGGCGTGGCGGTGACCTTGCCGCCGGCGAACTCGATCTCGTCGAAGTCGTCGACCTCGGTGACCGGCAGGCCCAGGTGCTTCAGGTACAACGCCATGGACGGGTCGGGCAGGTTGCCGCGCGAGGAGCGCGGGACCACCACGCTGCCCACCCGGCCGCGCAGCTGCAGCAGGGTCTCCAGGACGATGTGGTCCTGGTGGCCGTGGGTGATCAGTACCAGGTCGATGTAGTCCGGCAGGTCGTCGAGCGTGTACCGGTCGCCGTGCCGGTTGTCGGTGCTGATGAACGGGTCGGTGACGATCGCGGCTTGCGGGCTCTGCAACACCAGGCAGGCGTGCCCGAAGTAGCGGACCCGGCCCCCGCCGTCGATGTGCCGGTCCGGCGACAGGCTCGGCTTGTCGTCCAGCAGCCGGTCGAGCAGGACCGCCTGGGCGTCGTCGAGTCCGAGCGCCTCCCGCAGCCGGGCCGCGGTGGTGGCCTTGATCCGGGCGCCGACCAGTTCGGCCAGACCGGGGTGCCGGAACGGCAGGTCCAGGTCCAGGGCCGTGGGCGCCGGCAGGCGCGGCGTGCTCAGGATGAAGGGCCGCTCCACGCCGTCGTCGAGCGTGAGCTGGACCGACTGGCGCGACTCGTCGTAGGCCGGGCTGTGGTAGACCAGCGGCTCCAGGAAGTGCAGCGACGCCTGGTTGCTGGTGTCGTAGGCGAGCTCGACCAGACCGTTCAGCGCGGCCGGGAGCTTCGGATACAGCGGGGTGAGGTCGAAGCCGGTGGCGTTCTGCCGCACCAGTTCCTCGGCCTCGGCGACCGCGGTCGCGAACTCCAGCATCCCGGCACGGTCGCGCTTGATGCCCTCGACGAGCGCGGCGATCTCCGCGGCCCGGGACGTGGGCACGCCCACGAAGTAGCCGCCGCGCAGTTCGGGATTGGTGCTGGCCGCCGCGTGGACCTGAGGGGACTGCAGATACGACTCCAACATCGGGATCTGCACGTTGGCCAGGTTCATCGACCCCTGGACCGGCGCCACCGTGTGCAACCACGCGTAGAAGCGGTCTACCAGCGGTTCCAGAACCGCGTTCGACCGCAGGAACCTGGGCTCGCCGCCGTCCGCCATCTCATTCCTCCATCCACCGCCGGTGCTCCCACCGATGATCAGCTTCGCCGGCCACTATGCCAGCGCTCTGATTCTGCGGGCCAGGACCGGCGGGCCCCCGAGGAGCTTGCGTGACAACCCGCGGATTCCCAAGGTGGTGTTCGAAGCGGTGTGCGGTACGTGCCGGCTCGTTCAACTGACGAAGGACGCAGTTGAACGCGTCGAGGCCCGCACCCGCCGGATCGGCGGGCCCGGGCCTCGACGCGTCCGGCACCCGTCAGTCACTCGGTCCGCAACGCCACCGCCGTCCTGGCCCGCGCCGCCCACCCGGCCGGCGCCAGCGCCCCGGCCACGGCGATCAGCAGCCCGCCCAGGACCAGCACCCCGAGCAGGGGGACGGAGTACACCGCGATGTCCACGCCCGGGATACGCGTGCCGGCCGCGTGGCCCATCGCCGGCAGGACGATCCCGTGCAGCACGACACCGATCGGCACCCCGATCGCCCCGGCCACCAGGCCCACGCCGGCGACCGAGGTCAGGACCATGGTCATGGTCTGCCGCGGCGACATCCCCAGGGCCTTGAAGACGCCCAGGTCGTGCACCCGCTCGCGGGTGTCCAGGACCACCGTGTTGAGCACGCCGAGACCGGCGGTCACCAGCAGGAGCAGCATCAGCATGGCGGCCAGGGTGTCCATCGCCAGCACGACGGTGTTGGTGGTGACGCCCTGGTTGCGGTGGCTGCCGGCGCCGGTCGGCTGCAGGGCCGTGTCCAGGTCGTAGACGTACTGGTCGACGCTGACGCCGGGGGCGACCTCGATGTCGTAGTGGATGGAGGCGGGCAGCTCGACGGCCCCGAGGCCGGCCAGCGACCGGACGTCGGTCATCACCATCATGCCGCCGTCCTGCAGGTCGAAGACCTCGCCGACGATGCGGACCGGCGCCTGGTGGCCGTTGTCGGTCAAGGTGATGGTGTCCCCGACCCTGGTGCCGGTCGTGGACAGGAAGCCGGAGGGCACGACCGCCTCCCCGGGCCCGTGGAACCAGGATCCGGAGACCAGCTGGTGGGGTCCCCAGCTGGAATCCCCGCTGAAGGTGGCCACCGGGGTCACGCCGGCCAGACCCGCGACGCCCAGCCGGGCCGTTCCGGTGCCGAACCAGCGCAGGGTGCCCGGTTGCGCGGCGATGATCTTCGCGATCGGGTCCGGCGCGTCGGTGGAGACGGGCTTCGGGCTCGCGACCACCGGCGACGCGGCGGGCCCGGTGTAGGCGGCGGGCTGGAAGCCGGCGCCCCCTGACAGCCCGGGCAGGCTCGCGGCGTTCGGATCCCGGTGCCCCCGCGAGCCCTTCGGGGCCGGATGTGCGGAAGGGCCGCCGACGGCCTTCACCACGACGTCCCCGACCTGGCGATCGCCCATCCCCTGCGCGATGCCGTTGAGCGACAGCGCCAGGCCCACGCCGAAGGTGGCGCCGATCGCGCCGAGGGTCACGGCCGCGGTCATCGTCGCCGCCCGCGCCGGGCGCCGGAACGGTGCGGCCAGCCCCAGGCTGAGCGGCCGTGGCAGCGGCAGCGCGCCGAGCCGTTCGCCGATCAGCCGGCCCCGGCCGGTCCCCCCGGAACGCCCGAGAGTCAGCGCCTCGACGGTGCGCAGCCTTCCGGCCCGCAGCGCCGGCACCAGGGCGGAGGCCGCGACCGCGGCCAGGACCACGACCGGCACCGCGACGTCGATCCACGGCGCCACCGCCTGCGTCCCGGTGCCGAAGGCGCGGCCGGCGGTGCCGAGCACCACGACCGCCGCGGCGTTCCCGGCGAGCAGGCCGGCGACGGTGCCGACCGACGCCGGGAGCAGGGCCTGCACGATGTAGGCCCGCACCACCTGCGCCGGGGTGAAGCCCACGGCCTTCAGGATCCCGATCCGCCGGGTCGCGGACCCGACGGCGCCGCTGACCACGATCCCGATGATCAGGATCGACATCGCCAGGCCCAGGACCGCGAAGGCGACCACGAACGGCACGTAGGGCGCCGTGGTCTTCTCACTGGCCGTCTTCACCGGGAGGTAGGACGCGGCCTGGGTCACCGATCCGGCGGGCACGGCCGCGGCGATCGCGGCGCGGTCCGCCGCGACCTCGGCGTCGGTGCCGGCGGAGGCGAAGCGGTAGAGCATCTGTTCCCCCGGCTCGGTACCGGCCGGCGCCAGCGCGGCCACCTCGGCCGGGCTCACCCAGGCGTCGGCGCTGGCGGTGGCCGAGCGCGCGATGCCGACCACGGTCAGGGTCGGGGCACCGGGCGCGTCCGGGAAGCGGATGTGGTCGCCGACGGCCATCGGCGCGTTCTTCGCGTCGAGCACGACCTGACCGGGCCCGGTGGCCCAGCGGCCGTCGGTGAGCACCAGGTCGTCGACCCCGGCGTGCGGCGTGCTCCGGCCGGCGACCGTCATCGTCGGCATCACCGAGTCGACCGGCATGTCGGAGGAGTTCGCCGCGACGGTCGGGGCCACGGTCAGCACCGGGAACGGACCGGCCGCGCCGGTCACGCCCGAGGCGTGCGCCGTGGCGGCGATCTGCTCGGCGCTCACGCCCGGACCGTCGAACCGGACGCTCAGGTGCGCGCCGTTCTGTGCGTCGAAGACCTTCTCGAACGGCGCGGCGGAGGCCAGCAGCAGGCCGGCGGCCAGCACCGAGGCGGTCACCGCGACCAGCGTGGTCAGCGTCATCACCAGGGTCTGGACCCGCCGGCGCCCGACCCCGGCGCGCACCACGCTGCCGAGCGCGCTCATCGGACCGCCGCCACGACGTCGCGGACGACCCGGCCGTCGACGAGCTCGATGGTGCGCGTGGCGCAGGCCGCGGCGAGCAGCACGTCGTGGGTGACCAGCACGATGGTCTGGCCGGCGCTGTTGAGATCGGTCAGCAGTTGCTTGACGTCCTCGCCGGAGGCGCTGTCCAGGGCGCCGGTCGGCTCGTCGGCCAGGAGCACCGGCGGCCGGTTCATCAGGGCCCTGGCCACCGCCACCCGCTGGCGCTCGCCACCGGACAGCCGGCCGGGGAAGGCCCGCGCGTGGCGCCCGACGCCCAGGCTGTCCAGCAGCTCGGCGGCCCGGCTGCGCGCGGCGCCCCGGGACATGCCGGTGAGCTGGGCCGAGAGCACCACGTTGTCCAGCACCGTCAGGTCGTCGAGCAGGTTGAAGAACTGGAACACGATGCCGACCCGCTCCCGGCGGAACCGCGCCGAGGCCGACTCGCTCATGCTGTCGACCCGCTTGCCGGCCACGGTCACGGTGCCGGAGCTCGGCTTGTCCAGACCGGCGAGCAGGTTCAGCAGGGTCGACTTGCCGCTGCCGGAGGGGCCCAGGACGGCCAGCGCCTCGCCGGCCCGCACCTGGAGGTTCAGGCCGACGAGCGCGGGCGGGCCGTCGCCATAGCTCTTGACGACGTTCGCGAACTGGATGACGGGCTCGGACATGGCTCCTCCGGTGGCTGCTCGGCTGTACGACCCCTGACACTAGGTACGGTTCCTCCGCCGCCGCGTCGGCCGCCGCGGCGAAATCGCCTCGCCCACCCGGCCGAGGCCCGGCGCGGCATCGGCCGCGCGATGTACACCGCGCACGGTAGGCCGAATCAGGACCCGGAACGATGCGCCGGCGGTGCCCGGCTTGCCAGACTGGTCCGGTGACCAAGACCCAGATCGCGACCCGGTGGCCGGCCCTGGCCGCGGCATGGCGGGATGACGACCCGGCTGCCCGGCGGAGCCGGTGGATCTGGGCCGTCGACGCCTTCATCGCCGTCCTGCTCGCCGCCGGCTCCCTGGCCGACGCCCTGGACCACGACCAGCACGCGAACACCCTGGACGGGCCCTACTCGCCGATCCCCCACCACGTGCGCCTGCACGGCGGCGGCTCCCTGCTCCCGGCCTTCGACGCCTACCCGCCGGCGCAGTGGTGGCAGCTGCTGCTCGCGGTGGGCACGGCGCTTCCGCTGGTGTTCCGGCGCCAGCGGCCGCTCACCGTGTTCTGGGCCGTGCTGGGGCTGTCGTTCGTCTACCACCTCAGCGCGGGATTCGACCCGACCTACACACTGGCCGCCTGCGTCGTGGCCGCCTTCGGCGCGACCATGTACAGCCCGCACCGGACCGCCTCGTGGATCAGCGCGGGGATCGGAGCCGTGGTGATCGTGGTCTACCACAAGACGGACCTGCCCTACTCCACACCGGGCCTGGTCATGATCCTGCTGCTGATCCCGGCCGGCCTGCTGGTCAACTCGCTGCACACCTGGAAACAGCGGACCGCGGACCTGCGGTCGGAGCAGGAGGCGGCGACCCGCCAGGCGGTCGACAAGGAGCGCTCGCGGATGGCTCGCGAGCTGCACGACGTGGTCACCCATAATGTCAGTGTGATGACGGCGCAGGCCGGGGCGGCCCGGACGGTCCTGGACCTGTCCCCGGAACAGGCCCGGGAGGCGATGCAGGCCGTGGAGTCCGCGGGCCGCGCGGCACTGGGCGAACTGCGACAGGTGATGGGGCTGCTGACGATGGGCGGCGCGGACGACGACGAGCCGAACCCGGACGCGCGCCTGACCCCGCAACCCGGCCTGGACCAGGTCGCCACGCTGGCCGAGCGGATCCGGCGCACCGGCGTCCAGGTCGAGCTGGCGGTGACCGGGACGGCGACGCCGCTGCCGGCCGGCCGGGACCTGGCGGCGTACCGGGTGGTGCAGGAGGCGCTGACCAACGCGGTGAAGCACGCGCCCGGCGCGAGCGTGCGGATCACGGTCGACTACGGCGCCGACGCCGTGCGGATCGAGGTGACGGACTCCGGCGGGACGCGAGCCCGGTCCGGTTTGGCCGCCGACGGAAGTGGCAGTGGGTTGATAGGGCTGCGCGAGCGGCTGACGATGTACGGCGGCACGCTGCAGGCCGGGCGGCGCGCGGACAGTGGTTTCGCGGTGAGCGCGGTGATCCCCCTGGTTCGGCTGGAAGCGATGTGATGGAGGCCGGGATGACGGACGGCGGGGCGGTCGCCGGCGGAAGCGGTGCCGAGAGCGGATCCGTGGTCGCAGTCCAGGCCACGGCCGACGGTGACCCACGCGCCCCGCGTGTGGTCATCGCCGACGACCAGCCGATGATGCGGACCGCCTTCCGGATGATCCTGACCGCCGGCGGCATCGACGTCGTCGCCGAGGCCGCGACCGGCCTGGAGGCCGTCGACGCGGTCCGGCACACCGCCCCCGACGTGGTCCTGATGGACATCCGCATGCCGGAGCTGGACGGCTTGGAGGCGACCTCCCGCATCCTGGCCGCCCCGCGGCCGCCGCGGGTCATCGTCGTGACCACCTTCGACCTCGACCAGTACGTCTACGCGGCGCTGTCGGCCGGAGCCAGCGGGTTCCTCCTGAAAGACGTCAGCCCGGAATACCTGGTCACCGCGGTCCGCCTGGTCCACACCGGCGAGGCACTCCTGGCCCCGACGGTGACCCGCCGCCTGGTCGAACGCTTCGTCGCCCGCGACACCCCCTCGACCGCGACCGTGCACAGCGACCTGTCGGCGCTGACACCCCGCGAGATGGAGGTCTTCCGGCTGCTGGCCGGCGGGTTGACGAACACCGAGATGGCCGAGCTGCTGCATGTGAGCGCGGCGACGGTAAAGACGCACGTGGCCCGGATCCTGTTCAAGCTCGAGCTGCGGGATCGGGCGCAAGCGATCATCGTGGCCTACGAGACCGGGCTGATCACTCCGGGCGGGCGTTCTTCGGCGTCGGGAACCTGATCGTCCCCGCGGTCACCTCCCCTCACGACCGGTCCACTCCGCGACGGCGTCCCAGATGAGCTCCAGCATCTCCGGTCGGGCCATGTCCGCGTGCCGGCACGGGAGGCGGGCTTCCGCGATGCCGCCCGAGACGTAGGGCCGCCAGCGTTCGCCGGTCGGTTCGTCCGGTCGGCGGCCTTCGGCGGCGACCACCAGGAGCATGTCGCCGTCGTAGCGGGAGAAACGGTGGCCTCGGCGAAGGGCACCGTTGTTCTGGAACACCCGCGCCAGATGGGTGAGTTCGTCGTCTGGAATGGCGCCGAGGACCCGGCCGGCCTCCTGGCGGACGGTGTCCATCAAGGCTGTGAGTTCCTCGGCCGGATCGACGGGCTCGGGCCGGCGATCCGGCTCGGGCCCGGGCTTCGGCGGGTAGGTGTCGATCACCACCAGCGCCCCGACCTCCTCCCCCGCCGCACGCAGCCGGGTCGCGATCTCGTGGGCGGGGACGCCTCCGAACGACCAGCCGAGCAGGTGGTAGGGGCCGGCCGGCTGGACGGAGCGGATCTGCTCGATGTAGTCCGCCGCCATCTCCTCGATCGAGTCGGCCAGGTCACCGGTGCCGTCCAGGCCTCTGGCCTGCAAGCCGTACAGCGGGGTGTCCTCGGGCACGAAGCGGGCCAGCGGCATGTAGGACCAGCAAAGGCCGCCGCCGGGGTGGATGAGGAAGTAGGGAGGGTTGGTCCCCGTGGTCCGGATGGGCAGCAGGACATCCAGCGCGTCTCGCACGGAGGACAGCGTCATGTGCGCCATCAGAGCGCTCACGGTCGGAGCGGCCAGCAGGGCGCGCAACGGGATCGTGACGCCGCGGGCCTGGAGCGCCGACACCAGGCGCACCGCCAGCAGGGAGTGGCCGCCGAGGCGGAAGAAGTCGTCGTCGACCCCCACCTCGGGCAGGTCCAGGACCTCGGCGAAGGCCTCGCACATCCGAGCCTGCAGGGCCGTGACCGAACCGTGGCGGGTGTCCGGCGAGGCCGAGAACCGCGGGTCCGGCAGGGCTTTGCGATCCAGCTTGCCGTTGGCCGTGACCGGGAGCGTGTCGAGGAGCACCACCACCGAGGGCACCATGTACTCGGGCAGCCGGGACACCAGGAACGAGCGGACCGACTCCGCCAATACGGAGCCGTCGCCGTCAGACTCGGGCACCACGTAGGCCAGCAGCCGCTCATCACGCACGATCACAGCAGCCTGCGACACATCGGGATGCTCCGCGATGACGGCCTGCACCTCACCAGGCTCGATACGGAACCCGCGGATCTTCACCTGATCATCGGCACGACCGACATATTCGAGCTCACCATCCGCCGTCCACCTCACCCGGTCCCCGGTCCGGTACATCCGCGCGCCGTCGGCGAACGGACACGCCACAAACCGCTCAGCACTCAGACCAGGACGACCGGCATAACCACGAGCCAACTGCACACCCGCGAGATAAAGCTCCCCGACGACCCCGACCGGGACCGGCGACAGGGCATCATCGAGCACATAGGTACCCGTATTCGCCACCGGCGATCCGATCGTCACCAGGCCCGAGTCCGGGACCCGGACAGCCGTGACGTCCACCGACGCCTCAGTCGGGCCGTAGAAGTTGTGCAGTTCCACCTGCGGCAACACATCAACGAACCGGTCGCGCAGCGAAGCAGGCAACGCCTCGCCAGAACACACCACCGCACGCAACCCGGTGCAACCAGCCGCCGCCGACTCAGCCAGGAACGCCTCCAACATCGACGGCACGAAATGCACGAACCGCACCTCGCGCCCGGCAATCAGAGCAGCCACATACCCCGGATCCCGATGCCCGCCCGGTGCGGCCACCACCAACTGCCCACCGAACAGCAACGGCCAGAAGAACTCCCACACCGACACGTCAAAACCAAACGGCGTCTTCTGCAACACCGCATCACCCGGACACAGGTCCAGCCGCGACTGCTGCCACATCAAACGGTTGACGACACCCGCATGCGACACCACCACACCCTTCGGCAACCCCGTCGACCCAGAAGTGAAAATCACATACGCCGGATTGTCCGGCCGCACCGTGGCCGCGGGACCAGTCGTGGAAGAACCGCCATCAAGCGTCATCACCTCGACACCATCCGGAACCACCGAGCCCTGTTCCTGCGCGGTCACCGCACAACGTGCACCGGAAGCCGCGAACATGAAGGCGACCCGCTCCGCCGGCAGACCCGGATCCACCGGCAGATACGCAGCACCAGCCTTCAACACACCCAGTAGCGCCACCACCATCTCAACCGAACGGTCGAGGACCACCCCCACTACCGACTCCGAGCCGACACCGGCGGCAGCCAACCGCAACGCCAGGTGATTCGCCCGAGCATCCAACTCCGCATACGAGACTTCGACACCCTCGAACACCACAGCCACCGCATCAGGCGTCCGCGCCACCTGCTCGACGAACAGCCCAGGCAACGTCGACGACACCACATCTACAGCGGTGTCATTCCAATCGCTCAGAACCCTGCGACGCTCGCCGTTATCGAGCACGTCCACGTCCGTCAAAGGCGCGTCGTCGCCGGCCTCCAATGCGTCGACCAGGTTTTCGATCGCGGTGTGGAGCATGGCGCACACCGCCTGCGGATCCGCCGGGGCGACCGCGTCAACGGTCAGCCACAACCCCTCACCGCCATCATCCACCGACACGCTCAACGGATAATTCGTCCGCTCCCGAAGGAAC
>Ga0207671_10000799_pt1 | contig 39903 bp, 34 predicted proteins | sample KBSC24metaG_FD_184352 | JGI IMG/M metagenome (GOLD analysis project Ga0207671, IMG submission 184352) | Corn rhizosphere microbial communities from Kellogg Biological Station, Michigan, USA - KBS C2-4 metaG (SPAdes) (version 2) | ecosystem: Host-associated > Plants > Roots > Rhizosphere > Soil...
AGCAGGCGGATTGCGATATATTGTTTAATCCGGAGGTGAATGAGATGTATGCCGGGAATGAGCAATGGCATTTAGACCTGGGCGAACTGGAGCATTTGCTGGAGGGGGAGTTCAGGCCCGGGCATTTCCAGGGTGTTACGCAGGTGGTATATAAGCTGTTTGACATTGTTGAACCTGATGTGGCTTTTTTCGGCCAGAAGGATTATCAGCAGGTCCTGGTTATTCAAAAGATGGTTGAGTTATTACATCTGCCGGTTAAATTGGTCATGTGCCCTATTTTGCGCGAAGCAGATGGCCTGGCTATGAGCTCGAGGAATATCCATTTGTCAGCCGATGACAGGCAGCACGCGCTTGTATTATCAAAAACACTCAACTGGTTGAAGGAAAATTTTGACATACATAATATGGCTTCATTGACCCGTGAAGGCGAGGCAATGATCAACGCTGAACCCGGGGTGGAGCTTGAATATTTTGAAATTGCTAATGGTGAAAACCTGCATAAAGCGGATGAAAGAAGCGCAACCATAGTTGCCCTTGTAGCAGCGCGGGTAGGTAAAACGAGGTTGATAGACAATGTTTTGTTATAGAAATCACGCTACTCATATCTGCAAAAATGGTTTAAAAGCACTTTTTATAAGCCGAAGTCACCGCAATGCAACTAATCTCTAATCAGCTAATCTCTAATTAACTAAATCACTAACTTTGCGCCATGATAATTGAGGTATTGAAATCCAAACTGCATCGTGCCAGGGTGACACAGGCCGAGTTGAACTATGTTGGCAGTATCACCATAGATGAGGATTTGATGGATGCGGCTAACATCATAGCCAATGAAAAAGTGCAGATCGTAAATAATAATAATGGTGCGCGCTTTGAAACCTATGTGATCAGGGGCGAACGCGGAAGCGGTACCATTTGCCTGAATGGCGCTACCGCCCGGTTGGCGCAGGTGGGCGATATCGTGATCATTATGTCATACGCTTATATGGAAATGGATGAGGCGCGTGCTTATCAACCCATTTTAGTATTTCCTGATGCGGATAATAAATTGATTAAGTAAATTGCAGGACCTAAATGGTTTTGTATGATGCGTAAACTGCTTTGCCTTATCACCTGCATTATTTTTTACTCGCAGATTTTTGCCCAACAAAGTGCTGCTGTAAAACAAAAGAAACACAATATTTTCTTCCTGAAAAACAATGGCCGCTATGTTAACGAAAGGGATAGCGCTGACTATATTTGTGTTATCAGCGAACCGGATTCTGGTTCAACCCTTTATGGAGCTAATGAGTTTTATAAAGATGGAAAGCAAAAATTTATAGGTAAATCATCAAAAAGCGAATACCTTTCTCCTGAAGGCCAGTGTATATGTTACTTCCCTAATGGAAATAAAAAATCAGTTGAGGAATATAAAGAAGGAAAACTGGATGGCATATGTTACTATTTTTATCCCAATGGTAAAATATACGTCTCAAAAGAGTTTCACCAGACAGAAGCTAAGGGGAATTCAGTCACTGGCGATATTAATTCAGACTATTTCATAAAAGATTGTATCGATTCCACCGGGAAAGTTATGGTAAAAGAAGGGAAGGGGCATTTTATGGGCTATGATGATGACTTTAAATATATTGAAGAGGAAGGCCCGATAAATAAAGGGGTGAGGGATAGTATATGGGCAGGACGCGACGTTGGGGCCAAAATAACCTTCACGGAACAATATGTTGAGGGTAAGTTAATATCAGGTGTATCAACCGATTCGACAGGGGTAAAATACACTTATACACAAAGAATGGTGGCCCCGCAGTATAAGGGTGGCGCAAAAGCATTGTATGAATACTTGGGTACCCATATCAGATACCCTGATAACGCTAAAAGGAACGACGTTCAAGGAACGGTAATATTAGGATTTGTGGTTAAAAAGGACGGAACTGTGAAGGACGTAAAGGTGATCAAATCTGCTGATGCCCAATTGGACAAGGAAGCACTACGTGTTGTAAATAACTCGAAGGGGTGGCTACCGGCAATGTATTATGGCAAACCCGCAAATATTTATTATTCCATTCCAATTAATTTTGCCTTATCACAAAATTGAGCCTATTTATCTGAGGGGTAAGCGGCAAGCCCCAATACCACATGCACGGTTACATCCGTACTGGCTGCATGGCGCAGTTTGTAGGCCATACGCACCCTGATGCCCGATTCGCGTACGAGATCATCCAGCAGCTGGCTATTATCGATATCCAAAACGATCTCATTCCCAACATTGGCGCCAATATCACTGCGCGAGGCGACCAATATATCGTCTTTACCGTCTTCTTTGGAAAGATAGATCTTTACTGACGCTAAATCACCTAAATTATAGTCGGAGGGCTCATCTGTTCTCAACTTCGCCGAGATAACACGCACCTGGCTTATCCTGTCGCCATTGTTGCCGCTTTTACTGAAATTTTGGTCAAAGCTGTTGGCCATACTGATGGCTGAGTAATCTTTATCGACCTGCGATGTCCGCGGAATAGACAAAGTGGTGGTATAAGGAAAGGAAGATTTAATGATAGACTGGAACATTCCACAGCTGCCAATGATGACGCAAACAACAACTGTAAGTAATAAATATCTCTTTCTCATGTTCGGTTACAGATCGCTTTTAGTTCTATGGTAAATATAAAAATTCTGTTTTTATATCTGAACAATAGTACGCCTTATATTAAGTAAATAGTTATTAATTAAAAATTGAAATTCTTGACCCCGGATAATTCAATTTTTCTATCTTTGCATCCCGACACTGAAGTCGGGATTTTCCCTTTCAGTGCATAGTTTTAAAGTCCACAGCCGATAGTCCATAACAGGACAGACTCAGGACTCAATATTTAAGACGCAAAAAAAGCTATGCCCAAAGATACTTCCATCAAATCCGTTCTCATTATTGGTTCAGGCCCTATTATTATTGGCCAGGCTTGCGAATTCGATTATGCAGGCTCGCAAGCTGCTCTTTCCTTAAAGGAAGAGGGTATTTCGGTATCAATCATCAACAGCAACCCGGCTACCATCATGACGGATAAAGTTATTGCCGATCATGTGTACCTGCTGCCGCTCGAACCTGAAAGTATCGAGAAGATATTACAGGAACAACATATTGATGCGGTGCTGCCAACCATGGGGGGCCAAACCGCGCTTAATCTTTGCATAAGTGTTGCCGAACGTGGCATCTGGGAAAAATACGGCGTAAAGATCGTTGGTGTTGATTTAGCCGCCATTGAAAAAACAGAAAACCGTGAAGCGTTCCGCCAGTTAATGGTGGATATAGGCGTTGGGGTGGCAACCTCAAAAATCGCTAACTCTTTTTTAGAGGGTAAAGAAGCCGCACAAGAGATCGGCTACCCACTGGTGATCCGCCCGAGCTATACGCTTGGTGGTAAAGGTGCAGGCTTTGTGCACAAAAAGGAAGATTTTGATGCAGCATTAAGCCGCGGCCTGCAGGCATCACCAACCCATGAGGTTTTGGTGGAGCAGGCTGTTTTGGGCTGGAAGGAATATGAGCTGGAGCTGCTGCGCGATAACCGCGACAATGTGATCATCATTTGCGCTATTGAGAACTTTGACCCGATGGGTATCCATACCGGCGATTCGATCACTGTAGCGCCACCAATGACCTTGAGCGACCGCTGCTACCAGGAAATGCGTAATCAGGCCATCAAAATGATGCGGGCCATTGGCAATTTTGCTGGAGGATGTAACGTGCAGTTCTCAGTAAACCCTGCGGATGAAGCTATCATCGCTATAGAAATAAACCCGAGGGTTTCGCGTTCATCAGCACTGGCATCAAAAGCGACCGGTTATCCGATCGCTAAAATTGCTGCCAAGCTGGCTATCGGCTATAACCTTGATGAAATAGAAAACCAGATCACCAAAACCACATCTGCTTATTTTGAGCCGACGCTGGATTATGTGATCGTAAAAATACCACGCTGGAACTTCGACAAGTTCAAAGGTGCTAATAAGGAACTTGGCTTGCAGATGAAATCGGTAGGTGAAGTAATGGCCATAGGCCGCAGCTTCATCGAGGCATTGCAGAAGGCTTGCCAGAGTTTGGAGATCGGCCGCGCCGGTTTAGGCGCCGATGGCCGCCAAAGCCGCAACCTGGAAGAGATCATGCACAGCCTGGAGCATCCAAGCTGGGACAGGTTGTTCCATATTTATGATGCTTTAAGCTTAGGTGTACCGATAGAATCTGTAAGGAAAGCGACTAAGATAGACCGTTGGTTCCTGAACCAGATACAGGAAATTGTAAACCTTGAGGTAGAGCTGCGTCGTTATTCATTAAATAATGTACCTGAAGAATTTTTCTTCACCCTGAAACAAAAAGGGTTTTCAGATGCGCAGATCGCACATGTGCTGACCAATGTAACTGAAGAGGATGTTTACCAGCGCCGCAAAAGCTTGGGCATTAAACGAGTTTATAAGATGGTGGATACCTGCGCGGCAGAGTTCCCTGCAAAAACACCATATTACTATTCAACCTACGAAGGCGAAAACGAATCGCACGTATCAGATAAAAAGAAGATCATCGTATTGGGCTCGGGCCCTAACCGTATAGGACAAGGTATCGAGTTCGATTACAGCTGTGTGCATGGTTTGCTTGCAGCCAAAGAATCAGGATACGAGGCCATCATGATCAACTGTAATCCTGAAACAGTATCGACCGATTTTAATATGGCTGATAAGCTGTACTTCGAGCCGGTATTCTGGGAGCATGTACGCGAGATCATCGAACTGGAAAAGCCGGAAGGTGTGATCGTTCAGCTGGGTGGCCAAACCGCGTTGAAAATGGCCGAGAAGCTGCATGAGCATGGCATCAAGATCATCGGTACATCCTTCGACAATATGGATATTGCCGAGGATCGCGGACGTTTCTCTGACCTGCTGAAAGACTTGGATATTCCTTATCCAAGATACGGCGTAGCGGAAAACGCTGAGGAAGCTATTGAAGTAGCGCATAAAGTAGGCTATCCTGTATTGGTTCGCCCAAGCTATGTATTAGGCGGACAAGGCATGAGCATCGTGATCAATGATGAGGACCTGGAAAAAGCAGTAGTAGGTTTGTTGAAGAATTTGCCGGGTAACCGTGTACTGATCGACCACTTCCTTGACCGTGCCGAAGAAGCTGAATCTGATTCTATCCATGATGGGGACGATGTGCATATCATCGGTTTGATGGAGCATATTGAACCGGCAGGTATTCACTCAGGCGATTCAAGTGCAGTGTTGCCGCCTTTCAACCTTTCTGCCAATGTGATCAAGCAAATGGAAGATCATACGATCAAAATTGCAAGGGCGTTAAACGTTCGCGGATTGCTTAATATCCAGTTCGCTATTAAAGATGAAAAAGTATATGTGATCGAAGCCAATCCGCGCGCGTCGCGTACGGTACCTTTCATAGCGAAAGCTTACGATGTGCCTTATATCAATATCGCCGCCAAGATCATGCTTGGTGTAAATAAGCTAAAGGACTTTACCATCGAGCGCAAACTGAAGGGCTTTGCCATCAAAGAACCGGTGTTCTCTTTTGATAAATTCCCCGAAGTAAACAAGGAGCTTGGCCCCGAAATGAAGTCAACCGGCGAAGCCATTCGCTTTATACCCAACCTGGAGGACCCGTACTTCAGGCATTTGTATAAGGAAAAATCAATGTACCTCAGTAAATAATTTAAACATTGGCATAGTAAGTGTCGTATTACAGGCACTAAGTGTAGTATGGATAAGGAATTTTATAATTTAAAAAACGCCGACCCCGAGTATCTTGAAGGCGTTCTATTGAAGATCCAAAGATCGTTTAATATACAATTTGATAACGAAGGCCTGAAAAATGTGAGAACATTCGGAAGCCTTTGCGACCTGATCGTCAGCAAAATTAACCAGGGGCATGCTGACCATTGTACCACCCAACATTCGTTTTACCAGCTGCGGAACACAATTTCAGCTATAATCCGGGTAGATAAGTGCAGCATAACACCGCATACCCGCCTGTCTAAAATATTTCCAAGAGAGAATCGCCTCCAGGTGATCGCCGAAATAGAACAGGAGTTGGGATTCGAAACCAAATTGCTTCAACCTAAGCAATGGGTCATCGCACTATTTTCAATCACTTTACTGGTATCGTTTATCGGCCTGTTTTATAACTGGCAAATAGCCGCGGCGGGAATTTTGGCATCACTTATCGGCCTTAAACTCGCGGGGAAATTTGGGAAAGAAATTCATCTCCGAACCGTGGGTGACCTGGCAAATAAGATATGCCGCGACAGCCGCCACGCCGGGATAGTGAATAAAAATGAAGTTGAGCAAAAAGTAAGGGAGATCTTCGAAAATGATGCACGGCTTGCACCTATTTTCTTAGCGAGAAGATAACATTTTTAATCAACTGAAATACTCCGACATTAAATAAATCCGAAATCGAACATTCGAAATCCGATATAAATATTAATCCACCATCAACCCCTTCACCTCGAAGGTAAGCCGTTTTTTAGGATTGGTTTTTACGCTATGCTGCTTTTTTCCGGCAACCGTATCTCCTGCGAAATGCTGCTGATCATCCGCTATAAATTGTTTTTGGGCCACGCCGTCTGCTATTATCGTTCTGCCTTTTAATTCAGTAGGTATATTAACGTTATAATTTTTGAAATGCGCGGCAATTACTTTTCCGTTGCCCGCGTCAATCTCGAACCAGCCACCTTTTTGTTTAGTCACTCTAAGCACTTTCCCCCGCACGGTAATGCTGATACGCGTTTTTTTATCCATGAAGCCTTCCACCTGCGAGGCTTTGATCATGCCCGTAGTATCTGGTTTAGCGCCATAAACTGTTCCATGTACAGTGGACGGACGTTGTTGTGCAAACAGCGAAAAAGAAAATAGCACAGCAAGTAATAATATGATGTTTTTCATCGTAATGGTATGTAGCAGCTTACTGGATAACAACAGTTTGGCGACAGGGTTTTGATTGATTTGTTTGTTAATAATTGTTAAATCAATTCAATAAGTAACAATTTTAAACTACTATTGAAATCCGTTACGCTTTAAATGAATTTAGGTTACTTTTGCACAAATATTGATACATGAAAACACCCCTACTATTTGCTATCCTGTTTATATCATTTTCTACCATTATGCTGGAGACAGGTTGTAAGAAAACAACTGCAACCCCTAATACCGGCCCTACACTGACCACAACAGATATAATACTGGATGTAACTTCAACTACAGCGCAAAGCGGGGGCACGATATCTTCCATAGGCACCGCATCTATTACGGCTAATGGGGTTTGTTATAGCAGCACCAATCAGACGCCTACAACAGCTGATTCTAAGACTACTGATCCCGTTATCAGCACCACCTATACATTTGAAAGTAACCTTACCGGGCTTACACCCAATACAAAATACTATGTGAGGGCTTACGCTACTAACGCCTATGGTACCGGCTACGGAGCTGTGGTAAGCTTTACCACCAGTACCAATGTGTCTTCGGTAACGGGTGATGTGATCACCTTTGCAGGCAGCACAACAGCGGGCTTCCTGGATGGCGTTGGCGCTGCGGCACAATTTAGCAATCCGGGTGGCGTAGCTGTGGACGCAGCAGGCAATGTTTATGTGGCGGATACATTTAATAACCGCATCAGAAAGATTGGCACTGACGGAACGGTGACTACTATCGCTGGCAACGGCACTGCCGGATACGATGATGCGGGTGGCGTGGCATTAAACGCTCAACTTTATGGACCGCAGGGCCTGGCTGTAGACGCACAGGGAAATGTTTTTGTTGCCGATTATGGCAATAATGTTATCAGGGAAATTACACCTGCAGGTGTGATCAGCACCTTTGCGGGAAATGGTACTGCCGGCTATGTCAATGGTGCGGGTAGCGTCGCCGAATTTAGCAGTCCTGCCGCTGTAGCTGTTGATGCACAGGGAAATTTATTTGTAGCAGACCATAATAACAACATGATACGTAAAGTGACCTCTGCAAAAGTTGTGAGCCTGGTTGCCGGTACTCAGACAAAGGGTTACGTTAATGCACAGGTGAACACTACTACTGGTGTATATGCATCGTTTAATAATCCTTCCGGGCTTGCATTGGATGCCTCAGGTAATATTTATGTGGCCGACCTTGGCAATAACGCCATCAGGAAGATCACACCAGGTGGACTGGTAACTACTGTAGGCGGCGGGCCTAACCAATCTGCTGTGATCGGCCTTCCTTCAGCGATCACTATCGATGCCCAGGGTAACTTGTTTATCGCAGATGAATCCGGGCGCATACTAGAATTAACATCGGCTGGTGTGCTTTATAACCTGGCGGGTGCTACTAACGTTGCCGGCTTTGCCGATGGAAGCGGAACCGCAGCCAAGTTCAGTACGCCAACGGGAATTTGTGCAGATGCCTCAGGTAATGTTTACGTAGCTGATTTTAACAACAACTGTATACGCAAACTTAAAGTTACCGTTGTTGACTAAGGTTTGGGAAAATTACCCAAACAATAGGGCGAATACCTCTTCTATACTGCCGACAGGCTTAACCGCGATATTGTAGCGTGATAGGTCGATCCTCTTTTTATCCTTGCCGCCGGATATGAGATTGTATTTGGATACGATGATCTGTTCAAAGCCCAGCTTATGCGCTTCGGCAATGCGCTGTTCTATGCGGTTCACTGCCCTGATCTCGCCTGATAATCCCAACTCACCCGCAAAGCATGTTTTGAAAGGGATGGGGATATCCTCATGGGAGGAGATGATGGCAGCGGCCAGTCCCAAATCAATTGCCGGGTCCTCTACCCGGATGCCCCCGGTTATATTTAAGAAAACGTCTTTTGCACCCAGTTTAAACCCGCAGCGTTTTTCGAGTACCGCCAGCAGCATGCTCATGCGGCGCGTATCAAAGCCGGTGGCGGTACGTTGGGGCGTTCCGTAAACCGAAGTGCTCACCAATGCCTGCGTCTCGATCAGCATGGGCCGCATGCCCTCCAGCGTAGCTGAAATCGTGATGCCGCTCAGGGGTTCATCGCGCTGGGAAAGTAAGATCTCTGATGGATTGGATACCTCGCGCAAGCCCTCGCCCAGCATTTCGTAGATCCCCAGCTCCGATGCCGAACCGAAGCGATTTTTAACTGCCCGCAATATGCGGTAAACATGATGCCTGTCGCCCTCAAACTGTAAAACCGTATCTACCATGTGCTCCAGTATCTTTGGGCCGGCTATCATACCGTCTTTAGTGATATGGCCGATCAGGAATACTGGTGTGCCTGATTCCTTGGCAAAGCGAAGCATTTCAGCAGTACATTCCCGCACCTGCGAAACACTCCCAGGTGTGGATTCGATATGTGCCGAATGAAGCGTTTGGATGGAGTCGATAACCACCAGGTCGGGCTCCAGTTGCTCAATTTGTTTGAATATGTTTTGGGTTGATGTTTCGGTCAGTATGAAACAACCTGCTCCAGCCCCCCGGCCCCCTGAAGGGGGAGGATCAATTGAAGATGCACCTTTTGCTCCCCCTTCAGGGGGCAGGGGGGCTAAACGCTCAGCGCGCATCTTGATCTGCCGTTCGCTTTCCTCGCCTGATACGTACAATACTTTGAGTTTTGGCATATTCAGCGCCAGTTGCAGCATCAGGGTTGATTTGCCGATGCCCGGCTCACCGCCGATTAGCACCAATGAACCGGCTACAATACCACCGCCCAGGACCCGGTTAAACTCATTATCAGGTGTTAATAACCGTTGCTCCTCATCAAAGGTTATTTCTGATACCTGTACGGGTTTGTTAGCGCGCTGCGTGGTTGTGCTGCCGCTCTTCCAATCGGGGACAGAAACGTTCGCCTTTTCTATGATCTCCTCCACAAAAGTATTCCATTGCTGACAGGATGGGCATTTACCCAGCCACTTGGGTGATTCGAAGCCACAGCTTTGGCAGAAATAAGCGATTTTGGTTTTGGCCATGATTGGATGTGCAGATTTTTAGCTATGCAAATGTGCGGATTAATTTTCAGCCGGATACAAATATACTAAAAAAATTAGTAATATAATGTTTAGGGTAATAATTTTTTCGACAAGAATGTAGTACATAACATGTTGATTTATTTAAACTAAAAATCGGGCTGTTTGTATTATATCTGTCACAGTTCCCCTGTCATGATATGAAGAAGCTTATTTATTTTTTGATAACCGGATTACTTATTTGGACTATTAAAGGCTATGCTCAGGAGCCGTTGCCCATACCTGGCTGGAAAATGAAAAAGGCAGCTGGTGCCTATGTGTTCACTCCGCCCAACCAAAGCAAATTTGTTTATACTATAATGCCTGTTCAGAAAGCCAGTGGGGGTGATATGGCCGCGTGGACAGAATCAATAGTTAAGAGCGATCTTTCACAAAAAGGATTTGTATTGGATCGCGAGGTGACTAACCGTAAGATTCAGAATATTTTTTCGTGCGCAGCAACTGCTCATGATAATGCCGGCGACAAAAGAATATTCACTTATTTTGCCTATCAGCTGGCTAATAATGATTTGAGGGTAGCCTCATTTAATAGCGCTCCCACCGGAGACAATAACTATTTGAAGCAGGCCGCCGTGCACCTTGCCGCGTTCTCCAAAAAGGAAATGGCACCAGGTGCTACGTCGAATGCAACGAGCCAAACCGAAAAGAAGCCATCAGCTGAAACGGGGCCGCCTGTCACCAGCTCAACTAAAGAAAACGGGAACATACGCGGTATCATTCTGCATAAAGAAACCAAATTATCAGGTACGCTCGTGATGCCTTACGAGGCTGCATACCTGATGCTGAATGATGGCAGCACTTTGATGTATATAGATGAAGACCCGTATACCCTCAATATCGAACAATCAAAACGAACGAGTAAAAATTGGGGAAAATGGCGGCAGTCGGGTTCGGAAATCATACTTACCTATAACAGCAGCGATGGGCGAACCAAAACCGAGCAGTGGGCCCAGGGCCGTTGGAGATGGGCTGTACGGGCTTCTGATAATGAAAAGCTTGCAGGGGCATTTACCACGATCTCCATTGGTGGCGGAATCAGCGGAGCCTTTTCCGGGGTGGCAAAAAACCTTACACTTAACAAAAGCGGGCAATTTTCTCTGAGTACTTCTGCAGCTACAAATTATAAAGATGCAAGCGGTAATAATGGCGTTTATAATAACCGCAATACGGCAGGCACGTACATTTTAAAAGGCTTTTCGATTGAATTCCATTTTAACAATGGCAAGACGGATAAACACGCCTTCTATTTTTTTGACGACGATAAGGATATGTTTGGTATCGATAAGAGCGTTTATACGCCGGATAGTAAATAAGAAAAATCTACTATAAAAAAAAATGCAGATGCTTTGATAGGGCATCTGCATTTTTTATTCCCGATGGTCACCGGTATAAATCTATAACTTGATCTCTTCGTCTTTAGATGAAAAGAAGTGGAATTCGGTGATCTGGTAAGCTGGGTTGCTTTTTACTTTGATCCACTGGCTGTATTTGAAATACCATTTCATCTGGCGGGTGATCAGGCCCTGCTTAATGTAAGCCTCGATGTATGGGTGCACTATGAGGGTAATGCTTTTTTCGTTTTGCTCAACCAGGATATAGTTGAAGTTATTCTCAATATCATCCAGCAACAAAATGGTTGGCCGTATGGTGCCGGTACCGTGACAGGTTGGACAAACCTCGCTGGTAACGATGTTCATCTCAGGGCGCACACGCTGACGGGTGATCTGTACCAGTCCGAATTTACTTGGCGGCAAAATAGTATGCTTGGCCCTGTCGTGCGACATTTCGCCCCTTAGATAATCAAATAGGTCCTTGCGATTGTTTGGCTTGTGCATGTCGATAAAATCGATCACTACAATCCCACCCATATCGCGCAGGCGCAACTGGCGGGCTATTTCTTTAGCTGCTTCCTTATTTACCTGAAAAGCATTTTCCTCCTGGTTTTCCTTACTGGCTGTACGATTGCCGCTGTTTACGTCGATGACGTGCAGGGCCTCGGTATGCTCGATCACCAGGTAAGCACCGCCCGCTAAGTTTACCGTTTTACCGAACGCGCCTTTGATCTGCTTGTCTACACCATAATGCTCAAAAATGGGCTCCTTATGTTTGTGCAGGCGAACAATATTTTCAAGGTCGGGCGATATCTGGTGCACATAGGTGCGTATCTCTTCGTAAATGGCATTGTCATTTACATAGATATGCTGAAAATCGGGATTGAGGATATCACGCAACAGGGTAGAAGTACGGTCGATTTCGCCTAATGCTTTTTTAGCAGGCTCGATCGTAGGCAAACGGGTAATAAATGTTTCCCATTTGGATATCAGGTCGAGCAGGTCGGACTGCATTTCGGCTACACCCTTACCTTCTGAAACCGTGCGAATGATCACCCCAAAATGTTTGGGTTTTATGCTCTCCACAATCTTGCGAAGGCGGTTGCGCTCGGTATTGCTCTTTATCTTTTTGGATATCGAGATGGCTTCCGAAAAAGGCACCAATACCACATACCGGCCTGCTATTGACAGGTCAGAGCTTAATCGGGGGCCTTTCGTTGAGATCGGCTCCTTAGCTATCTGTACAGGGATCAGCTGGTTTTTGGTCAACACCTCCGATATTTTACCGGACTTATTGATCTCAGCTTCCTGCTTAAAATTATCTAAAAGTTTCGATTGGTATCCACCGCTGCGCACCAGCTTGGTTAGTTTCAGCAAGCTTTGTACTTGCGGGCCAAGGTCAAGATAATGCAAAAAGGCATCCTTCTCGTACCCAACATCCACAAAAGCAGCATTTAAACCAGGCATGATCTTTTTGATCCGGCCGAGGTAAATATCACCAACAGTATAATTATTGGTGACCTGTTCTTTATGTAGTTCTACAAGTTGTTTATCCTGTAATAGCGCAATGGTAGACCCGTTCGGGGTTGAATCGATAATCAATTCTTTTATCAACTGCTACTCCATTTCTTAAAGCGGCCAAAATCAGCCGCTTATTATAAGAGGTAAAACAATAGCAAACATAATTTACTGCCATATAAAAGCAGTAAATAAGTTGCCGTGGCAACTTATTTCTTCTTATGTCTGTTTTTTCTCAAACGTTTTTTACGTTTGTGGGTAGCCATTTTGTGTCTCTTACGTTTTTTACCGCTGGGCATAATATTAATCTTTTAAATGTGAATTTTAATTCTTTAGTTCCTTAATGTACTGATCGATCTTTTGCCCGATAATAGGGTCCGAGATCATATCCTTACATTTTTGATAAGCGTCTATGGCTTCTTTTTTCATCCCGAGCTGCTTATAACTTTCTGCAAGATAAAAATAAGGTTCCACTTCTGCCTTTTGTGCTATTACTGTTTTAAACCGGGCAACCGCTTTTTCAAACTGTCCCGATTTCATGGCGAACAAACCTAGGCTTAAATTAGCGTTCCGGTTGTTCGGGTCTTTCTTTACTACGTCAAGCAGCAGCATAATACCCTGCATCGGAGAACCTCCGTTCGGGTCGGTAATGCCGAGGCTTGTCTGGTTAACATAAGCTATACCGAGGCCTGTTTTTGCATCCAGGTTTTCCGGTTTCAGCTTAACCGCGTTTTTGTATGCGTCAATCGCATTCTCAACAAAAGCCGGCTGCACCGCGGTGTCCTGCGTGGCCTTATAAGCGTCATTAAAACGACTGCCTGCGTTTGACCAATTATCAAAAGTATTCTCTTTGCTTGCTACGGCCTGGTAATAAAACGCCGCCGGGGCAGGCTGATTATCATCATCCCATTGCTTTGCCAGTTTTTTCTGCAAATCTAACTTTGCATTATCACCGGGAGCGTTTTTTAACTGGCCTTCAAGGTCATTGATGGTTGCAGCCAGTGCAGCGCCAATGGCGGATTTAGCCGGGGCAGATACCATATCTACCGTTACGTTAGCAATAGCAGGAGACGGACGGGAAGCAGCAGGCATTTCACCTGATTTGCCTCTTCCCGCATTAGGCTTGATCAGCCCCTTAACAGGCAAAGAATACAAATAACCGGATATAATCACAACGATTACAATAGCGGTTATTTGTTTCCAGTTCATGTCGTAAAATTATTTTGCTGATTTTGCCGCTTTGTTACCTGATCTAACTTTTTCAACAAAAGTTTTTGCAGGTTTAAAGCTTGGAACAAAATGTTCAGGAATAATTATAGCCGTGTTTTTTGAAATGTTACGCGCTGTCTTTTTCGCTCTTTTTTTCACTACGAAGCTTCCAAAGCCTCTTACATAAACGTTCTCGCCGCTAACCATTGAGGTTTTAACGACTTTAAAAAATGCCTCTACAGTTTCTTGAACGTCAACCTTCTCGATGCCTGTCTTAGATGAGATCTCAGCTATAATTTCTGCTTTAGTCATATCAGATTTTCCTTATTAAAATGTGTAAATACTTAACTGTTTTGGGGTTGCAAAAGTATTGGTTTATAACCAAAGATTGAAATAATTAATAGTTTTTTTTTATTATGACATTAAAACGTACATAATCGTTACAAATTGTAAACAATTGACAGCTCAGCACATTACATTTGAAAACATGAATTTTTCTGACGAATTAGTCCGCTGGTACCTTAAAAACAAACGTGATCTTCCCTGGCGAAATACCAATGATGCCTATGTGATCTGGCTTTCTGAGATCATTTTGCAACAAACACGGGTTGAGCAGGGCATGCCCTATTTTCACCGTTTCCTGGATCAGTATCCTGATGTAAAAGCCTTCGCGGCAGCAGATGAGGGCGAAATACTAAATTTATGGCAGGGCTTGGGATATTACTCCCGTGGACGCAATATGCTTAAAACCGCGCGGCAGGTTGTCGAACAACACGGTGGGAAATTCCCGGAAGTGTATCAGCAATTGATCGGTCTGAAAGGGATAGGAGAATATACAGCGGCGGCTATCTCCTCATTTTCAGCTAATGAAGCCAGGGCGGTGGTCGATGGTAATGTCTTTAGGGTGCTGGCGCGATATTTTGGGATCGATGAGCCCATCAACAGTACAAGAGGTAAAAAGCTTTTCCAGGAATTAGCTACCGAACTCTTAAATAAAGAGCATGCAGGGTTGCACAACCAGGCGATGATGGAGTTTGGAGCGATGCTATGCAAACCGAAAAGCCCGGATTGCAATATATGCCCGGTAAGAAGCGGTTGCTATGCCTTTACAAACAATCGGGTAGCTGATCTGCCCAAAAAGCTAAAAAAAGCCGCCATACGTGAGCGCTATTTTAATTATTTGGTGGTGACTGATGGCGAAACGATATTGATGAACAAAAGGGATGAGAAGGACATCTGGGCAAATATGTACGATTTGCCTTTGATTGAAACTACCTCAAGTCTGCCTGTAGACGAAATAATTGCTTTGGCGCAAATAAAAGAGTACTTTGGAGAAAATATTCAAGTCATCGGCGCTTTCCCGGTTAAAAAGCATGTACTTACCCATCAACATCTGCACACGCTATTTATCCGCATAGCAAATAAACCTGTTAAGTTAGAACAGAAATGGTTTTATGTTGAATTAAAAGATATAGAAAAATTAGCTTTTCCCAAAATCATATCTATCTTTATAAATAATTTATTTTCTTTGTAAAATAATTATTGTCAAAATAAAATATGTCTGGTATAAATAAAGTAATACTCGTTGGCCATTTGGGCAAAGACCCTGAAGTGCGCTATTTGGAAGGCGGTGTATCCGTAACAAGTTTCCCGCTGGCGACTTCAGAGACCTTCAACAAGGATGGCCAAAAAGTTGAACAAACCGAATGGCATAATATCGTGATGTGGCGCGGCCTGGCTGATGTGGCAGCCAAATTCCTGCAAAAAGGAAAATTGGTTTACATTGAAGGAAAGCTTAGGACCCGTTCGTTTGAAGACAAAGAAGGCATTAAAAAATACACGACCGAAGTGGTAGCCGAGAATTTTACGATGCTTGGCCGAAAGAGTGATTTCGAGCAGGATAACGTTCCACGCCACGCGGGAAATGGGAATGGAAAAAGCGTTAGCAATCACGATGACCTGAACAATACTACCGAAAGCGACCTCCCGTTTTAAATCCAACAATATAAAAAAGGCCCTCAAAAGAGGGCCTTTTCATTTATCTTATCTTCCTCCCGGAGGACAGTGCTCTTTTAGGTATTGGGTAAATAGTGTATGTAAATGTGTGGTGGTTCCATCGCCCTCAAATATACCATGTGTGCGATTAGGGTATGACATCAACTGGAATTGCCTGTTATATTTGATCAGTTCGTTGATCAGCAATTCGGCATTGCGATAATGCACGTTATCATCTCCTGTGCCGTGAATGTAAAGCAGATTGCCACGTAAATTTTTCGCATAAGTTACCGGTGAGCCTTTTATAAACGGTTCTCTTCCGGCAGCGTCAGTCGGCACACCCATATAGCGTTCCTGGTAAATATTATCATAAGATAGTTGCCAGCCGACTGCCGCAACAGCGATGCCGGTTTTATATATTTCAGGGAACTGGAACATCAGGTTGAGCGTAGTTGAACCACCGCCGCTCCAGCCATGCACCGCGATCCGGGTGGAATCCACAAAGGGCCATTTTAGGATCTCTTTAGCTGCCATGGCCTGGTCGCGGATATTGACTATGCCGATTTTTTTGTAAATGCTCTTACGCCATTCGGCTCCCTTTGGTGCTGGTGCCCCGCGGCCCTCAACCGACATGTAGATATAACCATCATCGGCCATGCTGCCCACATACAAGCCATTGCGGCCTATGCCATAAGTATCGGTAACGGTCTGCCCGGCAGGTTCGGTATATACGGTGAATACAACCGGGTATTTTTTAGATGGGTCAAAATGAGTTGGCTTTACCATCCAACCGTCCATCTCGATGCCGTCAGCCGTTTTTACTTTGAAAAATTCCGGCTTGTTCTTCGCATCCTTTTTTACCGCCATTACATTTCCGCTCAGGTGTTTGTAAACCGGCAGGGTAATGATCTCATGCTCAGGTGGCGTGTAAGCATTAGAAAAGTTATGCAGGGCGATCTTGCCGTTCGGCGAAATCTCATAGGAATGAGTTCCCGGCAGATCCATTGGAGTTAACCTTTCAGGAGTCTTACTTGAGCCGTTTAATTTAACGCGGTACAGGTATTTCTGTGTGGCATTATCCGGCGATGCCGTAAAGTACAAGTAGCCGCCTGGTTCGTCGATCAGGTCGACCTTGATAATATCATAATTGCCTTTGGTGATCAGTTTTTCCTTTCCATCAAGATTAATGATCGATGCATGCATCCAGCCGTCCTTTTCGCTCTCCCAAACGAAGGACTTACCGTCCTTTAGCCAATTCCAGCCTATGGGATTTCTGCGCCAGGAGTCGATCCAGGTATTGGATGTTTCCTCGTGGATGGCGCGCGCAGCGCCTGTGGATGCAATGCCGACATAGATTACGCTCTTATTTTGCGCGCGGTTTAGTTGCTCTAAAATAATCTCATTGGATTTGGTGGTCCACTCCATACGGGGGATGTAGTGCTGGATATTATCGCCCGGCACATCTATCCAAGTGGTTTTCGCTGTGCTGATATCTACCACGCCTATCTTGCATGAGCTTGGATCTTCGCCGGCAACAGGATATTCAACCGGCACGTTGTAAGGGTAGATGGAATCCGTCGTGTTTAGCATCAGGTAGTTTTTGATCTTGCGGGCATCGATCTGCCAGTAAGCGATCAGTTTGCTATCCGGCGACCAGCGGAAACCGTCGCGGCAGTCGAACTCTTCCTCATAAGCCCAATCGAAAGTGCCATTGATCAGCCGGCTCGTTCCATCAGTGGTCAAAGGTTTGATCTCACCCGATGAGAGGTCTTCTACATAAACATTATGCCCGCTTACATAAGCTGCTTTAGTGCCGTCCGGAGAGATTTTGGCGAACATTAAAGATGATTCCGGTTTGCCGATACCCAATTGCTTTAGCGTTTTGGCGGCCATGTCATATATCCAGTAATCGCCCCGGGTATTATAACGCCAAACCCTTTTGGAATTGGTAAATATCAGCGCCTTGCTGCCATCTGCCGAAAGTGAAAAGCCTCTTACTGCCAGCGCCGGTTTGCCGGGAGGCGTAAGCATTTCCTTGGTGATAATAACGGTCTTTTTAGCAGAGTCGCGGGTATCAAGTTCTTCAATGCCATCCTGCCCTGTGCGGTAGTACTGGTAGCCGTCCTTTGCCCAGTTAGTGCCGGCACGCTGGGCTTTACTTTGAAGTGAAAATGCTAAAATAAGTGCCAGGAGTGTAATTCCCGACCGGTAAAAACTTGTGTTCATGCAGGTTAGTTTATGTTTTCAGTTAATATGTTATTGAGCTATAAATTTAGCGTTAAATTACTATTTTACGCCTTGCAAATTAATCATCCTAAATGAGAAAATTATACCTGTTTTTGGCCAGTATTACAATCGTTACAAGCCTTGCAAATGCGCAAACGATTGACAGAAGCAAATTTATAAAAGATAGCCTGGATGCCTACGTAAATCGGGCTTTGACCAATTGGCGCATACCCGGCGCGTCGGTTTGTATCGTTAAAGACGGCAAAGTGGTCATCATGAAAGGTTACGGGATAAAGGAGCTCGGCCTGAATAACAAAGTGGACGAAAATACTTTGTTCATGATTGGCAGTAATACCAAGGCTTTTACTGCGACGGCTATGGCAATGCTACAGGCCAACAAATCACTTTCGCTGGATGATAAGGTAACCAAATACCTGCCCGAATTTAAACTGAACGATCAACTTGCTACGCAGGAAATAGCCATACGCGACCTGCTTTGTCACCGCATCGGTTTTAGGACTTTCCAGGGGGACTTTACATTTTATAACACCGACTTGACCCGTGCCCAGGTAATCGAAAAGATGAGCCATGTAAAAGCGGCTTATGCGTTTCGTACCAAATGGGGATATACCAATTCGGCATTTTTAACGGCAGGGCAGATCATCCCGAAAGTTTCGGGCAGGCCATGGGAGCTCTATTTGAAGGAAAATATTTTTGCCCCGCTCGGCATGAGCAATACCCTGGCGCTCACCGAGGACATGCCGAAATCGATCAACCGCACCGTTCCGCACACGCTGGTGAACGGCCAATTGACCGCGATACCTTACTGCCAGATCGACGCGCTTGCACCGGCAGGGGCCATCAGTTCATCGGCAAACGACATGGGCAAATGGGTAATGGCGCTTTTGAACGACGGCAAAGTTGGCAGCCGGCAGGTAATCCCGATGACGGCCATCCAGGCCACGCGCCAGCCGCAGGATGTGGTAGGCACCGTTAACCATCTGAATGGTGAAACCAATTATGAGCTATACGGCCTCGGCTGGTTTTTGCAGGATTACGCCAACCACCGCCTGGTAATGCACGATGGCGGGGTTAATGGCTATGTATCTTCGGTGACACTGGTTCCGAAAGAGCACCTGGGCATCGTAATACTTACCAATACGGATCAGAACGAATTTTTCGAGGCCCTGCGCTGGGAAATTATGGATGCCTATTTCAAAATGCCCTACCGGGATTACAGCGGTAAATATTTAACTCAATTTAAAGAACAACAAAACGAGGAACAGCAGGCCGATAAAAAACTACGCGATACCGTTGCCATGAACCGCCCGCCGCTTATGCTGGCAGGCCAGTATACCGGCAAATATACCAATGACCTTTACGGTACCATGACCGTTACCCAGGGTGCCAATAACGATCTTGAAATGCGCTTTGAGCATCACCCCAAAATGTATGCGCACCTGCAGCCATTGGGCGGCAACCGTTTTTATGTGACCTTCTCCGACCCGATCTTAGGTAAGGCGATTTTCCCGTTCACGGTGGAAAGCGGCAAGGTAACCGGTGTGCGGGTAAAGGTGGCTGATTTTGTGGAATACGATCCGTACGATTTCAAAAAGGTTCAATAAAACTATTGCTTAGCTGTTTCACCTGAAACACCCTGAAACAGCTAGATTTGTGAATTAACCAGCTGATTATCAATAGATAATATTCAAAAAAGACATCTGTTTCACTGTTTCACCAAAAAAGTGAAACACTTTGAAACAGCTGAAACAGTAGTAATAGTTAAGGTTTTTAACTATTAAGGTGGTTTTGCCGCCAACTTAGCCAACTGCTGCCAGCTACCCACCCTTTGCTCAACACCCAGCATGTTCGCGATTGTTGTATAAATATCCGTCGGTGAACTTCCTTGCTCGCGCAGGTAACGTACCGATGTCGAACCGGCTGATTTTGACAGTTTTTCGCCCGAAAGTTCCTTCAACAATGCATGGTGATGAAAAGTTATAGCACCGAATCTATTTTCGCCAAGTGCTCCCGCCAGCACGTGCTGCGCTAATGTCGACGGCCGGAGGTCGTCGCCTCTCACGATGAGATCGACCCCATAAAAAAGATCGTCTACCACCGAACTCAACTGGTATGCCGGGAAGCCATCCTTCTTCCTCACTATAAAATCGCGCATTTCCGTCGGTAGTGTGGCATTGATATTTTCGCCTTTATAATCTTTTACGTTTAATGCTGCATCACCTGTGATCAGCCGCCAGCTTGCTTCCGGCGTATCCAACGAGAGCTTACTCGCACGGCAGTTGCAGGAATGATTAATTTGCTTCCGCGAACAGGTACAGGCATACACCAATTCTTTATCAGTTAATTGCTGTAGTGCATCCTGATAGAGGGGCATCCGGTGCAGTTGTGAATAGGTCGTCTCAAATTCCTCGGTGTCGAGCGGGCCTTCATCCCAGGGGATCTTCAGAAAATTCAGCGTATCAAAAATATCCTGTATATACTTTTTATCCGCCCTTGCCCGGTCGAGATCATCTATCCTTAATAGTATTTTGGCCCCGGTTTCGCGAGCGAGTGATGCGGTAATGGCAAACGATAACACATTCCCTAAATGTAAAAAACCGCTGGGTGTAGGCGCCAGGCGGGTTTTATTAAATCGATGGGTTGCTGCGGACATTCAAATGATTTTGCTGATTGGTAAATTTGCATTAATTTTTAAATAAATGATTTATTCGGGTGCAAATCAGGAGGCTCCCATGGAGCCCAAACACAATTTTAATTTGACCCTACAAACACGTGGCTCCATAGGAGCCGTGAAAGCAGGAAATTTTTTTTGGAGGCTCTGTAAGAGCCACCTGTTTATAGGAAATAAAAGCATAGATTCTAGGCTCCATAGGAGCCGCCTAAATATACCATAGACAAATTCACAGCCCATCTGAACTTTAAACGCCGCAAACGAACAAATAGATTAAATTATAGTTATCTTGTTAACTATGACAGGAAAACAACTAAAAGAGCTTACTTACACCGAAAAAGTTTGGCACACCGTAGGTATCGTCGCCTTTGTGGCGGTGCTTATCCTGGTGGCGAGGGTAGCTTTTAATGTGATGCTCTTGTCGCTGGCCGGTTGCCTTATCGCGGTTTACTTTCATGGTTTGGGCGATATGATCCAACGGAATACCAAATGGCGGCGACTCATCTGCATGATCATTTCGATCAGTGGGTCTTTTATCATCCTTGGCGTTTTGCTTTGGTTTATGGGCAGCAAAATACAGGCGCAAATTGCAGTTTTAAGTGATTCGCTGCCGCAGACCTATCATCATGCCAAGGCGCAGCTGGCCGAGACACCCCTCGGCCGAAAAATACTGGATGCATTATCTGCCGGCGATTCCAGTAACATGGTTACTACCGCGCAGCAATTTTTCAGCACCAGTTTTGGTGTGCTGGGCAATATGTACATCATCCTGTTCCTGGGTATTTTCTTTACGGCAAGCCCCTCACTTTATAAAGATGGTTTGATCTTGCTGATCCCAAAGGATAATAAGGCTGTAGCCAAAAAGATTATTGATCGTACCAGCTTATCACTAAAAGGCTGGCTCAAGGGAACCATGATCAGCATGGTACTTATCACCATTTTGCTGCCGATTGGCTTGATCATCATGGGCGTGCCGGTGGCTTTAGTGCTTGGGCTATTAACCGCTATCCTCGTCATCGTTCCCAACTTCGGCTCTTTTGCCGCAATGATACCGGGCGTGCTGCTGGCTTTAACCATCAGCCCAAATACTGCCATCATCGTTGCACTGATCTATATCGTGGTGCAAACGCTCGTCAGCAATATCATCGCGCCCATCGTTCAAAAAAAGATCATCAACCTTCCGCCAGCCCTCACTATCATCGCCCAGCTGGTAATGGCCGCCCTTGCCGGTGTAATGGGTATTATCATGGCCATCCCTGTACTGGCTATTGCGATGATATTAGTGGATGAATTGTATGTGAAGAGGATAAATGATAAGGTGGCCTGATAGACTATCTGTCATTTACAGCAATGTCCACAAAATTTCAAAAAGATATCTCTCACTGCGCCGCAAAAGCTTTTTGAGCCTCTTTCGGGTTATTAATGGTCAGGTAAAACCCATCCAGGTAGCTTAACATTTCCTTTTTTGACGTCGCAGTAAGCAGATTAAAATTGTTGATGGTAGCATAAATCGCCGTTTTCTTTTGATTAAAGTTGTCAAGCACCGGCGCAAGTTCATCTTTGGTGATGGGCAAACCGCGGTACAGGCGGTCCTTCACGGTTTCAAGGCCCAATCTTTCATCAGGCGCGCCATAGCCCGTATTCACCAGTCCCGAAAAATCGAAGTCATAAGGCACGATATAAGGCACCGCGGTTGAGTCGCCTTTAGGTTTGATCAGCCTGATATTATGGTTCCCTGGTACCGACCAGTCCGTATTCCCGATCATGTATTCAAAAATCGAAGCCAGCATCATCTGGTTCCGGTCGGTTGACCGGGCAGGCACCTTTTCATCTTTCATGTCCTTGCAGCTATTCCTTTTGGCAAGATCCTTTACATCCTCCACCAAAAAGGCATGTTCGGTAATGGTCGCCCTTCTACCCGCGCTATCCACATAGCTCATACTCAGCAGGCGCACCCGAAAACTTTTATCGGTAAGGAGGTTATAGATCTTATAAACCAGGTATTCTTTAAGCAGGTATTGATCATCAACCCTTGCAGGCATGCAGGCGCTTACCAGTTTCAGGTCCTTAAAATTATAAAAGGCGCAGGAAGGATTATTTTTGTAGATCAGCTTCAGCGGCGGCAGGTAGCAATAACTCCGCCTGAAATGTCCGCGTACCTGTATGGAAATCTTATCGTTCACATCCAGGCTATCGCCCATTTTGCAGGAAAATGTGGCCGGGAAAAGTTTCCCTTCCAGGTCCTTATTGGCCATCAGCTTCCTTACGTCGACTTTGAGTGTAGATTTTACCAGCGTAGTATCGCTGAAAAACTGCACTTTATCCACAAGTTTTTGTCCGATGGCAACATGGATGGTCCCGATAAAAAATAATGCTACGATTAAAAGTTTTTTCATACGCAGTTTGATCTTTCCATTATTTCATTACATCTTCAATTACATGCCCTACTGATCCGCTCGGCATTTGGATATGCAGCAGCGCGGATACCGTGGGTGCTATGTCCGTCATGGCAACATCTTTATTGGTTTGTCCGTGCTTAATATTCCAGCCATACCAAACCAGCGGTATATGTGAATCATAGGGGTTCCATGCTCCGTGTGTTGTGCCGCCTTTTTCAAAATTTTCTATCCATTGCGGTTTAAACAGCAGTTGTATATCGCCGCTGCGCTGGGGGTAATAGCCATTGACTACATCTGCTTTTATAGTAGCGTTCAGCGTGGTTGCATCCAGTTTTTCCATCACCAAAGCCTTGTAAACCCCCGGCTGTTCCAGGCAATAATCTACGATTGTTTTATCCACCAGGTCCTGGTTCAGTCCCATGCTTTTGATAAGGCCCCGGTTAAGATATACCTGGTAATTAAATACATCGATCACCAGCTTATCTGAGTTGAATTTACCTTTCAAAAGCTTATTCAGTTCATCGGCATAATTGGCATCCACCGCATTACCCGAAGGTATTTTATGCTGATTTAAAAAATATGGCACATGCGCCGCGCCATGGTCTGCCGTTAGGAAAACCAGGTATTCGCCCTTCCCGATCTTGTCATCCAAAAAGTCCAGGAAATCGCCCAGGTCCTTATCCAACCGCAAAAAATCATCCTCGGCTTCTACTGAGTTCGGCCCGAAATTATGCCCGATATAATCAGGCGTGGATATGCTGATCGCCAGCATATCGGTGGTATTAGCGCCTAATTGTTCACCTGTTACTGCGGCTTTAGCCATATCAAAAGTTACCGTATTGCCATAAGGGGTTACCGGCAATATCTTGTAGTTTTTTCCGGCGAATTGCTTCAGGTTATACGGAAACCCATTCGATTCTTTTCCAAACGGATGATACTCATAAGGCTCCTCGTCGGGCGTGCTTTGGGTGTAGGTTTCAATAGGATATAAGGTAAGCCAGTTTTGCGCGAAATATTTATCGGCTAATTTTTTAGCGTTCAGGTCCTGCACCCATTTTGGCAGCTCATTCATGTAATAGGAGGAGGTTATCCAATCGCCCTTCTCCTCGTCAAACCAATAGGCGGCGTTAGCAGTATGGCCGGTTGTTAAAATCGCCGCGCGGTCTTTCAGCGCGATGCCGATCACCTTGCTATGGTAATTGGTAGCTAAATGAAGCTCATCGCCAATGGTGGTTACCAGCAAATGGTGCGGACTCATTTGCCCCTCCTTAGTATCGCTGCCCACCGTTTTTACATTATCATCACCCGCGCAATACGTGGCTTTCGAGGTATCATAATCCCACCATTCGTTACCGGTAATGCCATTTATTGCAGGCACCGAACCCGTGTAAATGCTGGCATGGCCGCAGGCGGTTACCGTGGGTACATATGGGATCATCGTGTTTTCGCAGGAAAAGCCGTTGTTTAACAGCCTTTTAAATCCCCCATTGGCAGCATAGCGGTCGGAGTAACGGTACAGATAATCCCAGCGCATTTGGTCGACAACAATGCCTACCACCAGTTTTGGCCGCTGAACACCGCCAGGCGTAGTTTTTTGGGCCGATGCTTGCAAAACGAGGCAGGTAAACGAAATTGCGACCAGGTGTTTGATCATGCCGGTAAATTTATTTAATGGAGATATAAATATAAGCGTTGTACAGGACAAAGAATTAGACGGATAATGTATTTCACGCTCCTAAGCATTAAATTTATGATAATAATTTAAAAAACTTCGAAAAGAAAAATAATACCTTAGTTGAAATTAATATGGAAAACGCGATACCCGGAGAAGGAACAGAAGATTTAGCAGCGGCTCAACCCGCGATGGACGGAGATAAAAACCCAACCTATTCTTCCCATTTAAAAAAGAAGAAGCACCATTTGCGCGCCGTGCAAACGATGTTTAAAACCTCGTCATCCAATCACCTCAAACTAAGCGTGATGGCCGATAATAAGGCATTTATCATGATCTCGGTAAATTCCATCATCATTTCGGTAGCGATAGGGTTGGTGATCGGCAAATTTGTGCAAAACCCCAACCTGGTGATTCCTACGGTGTTGCTGCTCCTGGTCAATATCGCCACCATTATCTATTCCGTACTGGCAACACGCCCGCGTATCCAGAAGGGTACTTTTACAAAAAAGCAGCTGGACGAAAAAAAAGTGAACCTGCTGTTTTATGGGAGCTTTTATAAGATGGAGTATGAAGATTTTGACTACGGCATCAAACAAATGATGGATGATAACGAATTTTTATATGGTACGCTGATCAAGGATATCTACTGGCAGGGCAGGGTGATCGGTTATAAATTCCGTTTGCTCAGGATATCATATGATGTATTTATGTACGGTACGGCAATCTCGGTGATCGCTTTTTTGATCGCGGCCTTGCTCTAATCCGGGTTATTTGTGGTGGTCTTTGTGATGCTTTTTATCGTGCACATTCAGGATCAGCTTTTCAGAGCCACCGCCTCCGCGTTTTTCCAGGTCGTCAAATAACCCTTCGTCCGATAGGTCGAGCGTATGCGAGTTTTCCCAGTCGTGGTGCGCGATCTTTTTTAGCCGTTCGATCACCTCTTCATCATGTACCTCGATAGCCAGTTCACGCCTATGGTCAAAGCTCCCCGGCGCTAAATTGATCGAACCGATAATGGCCCGACAGCCATCAGCCAGCAGCATTTTGCCATGCAGTTTCAGGTGTTTCAGCTTATGTATCTTGATACCCACATCATCCATAATGCGCAATCCACCCACACCCTCTACGATCTTTTCCATTTTCAGCGTATGCGGGGCAGGACTCATCACATGCACTTTTACCCCACGGGTTGCCGCGCGCACCAATCGTTCAATGATCACCAGGTCCTGGAAACGTTCGTTCTGTATAAACAGTGTATGTTTGGCATGATCGATAAACTTTGCGATCCTGTCCCGGCCGTTCAGGCTGCACCAGATCAGGTAAGCGTCTTCGCCCGGCTCAAATTCCTTGCGGTGCCAGTCGGCATCAAAACATAATATAATTTCCTCCACCTCGCGGGGATGATTAGTAATAATGGCATAATCCCTGGTTTCGGTCAGGTTTTTGGTTTCCCAGTTCAGCGATTTCACAAAGGCCAGCTTCTTATCCACCACCATCGATTTTTCGTGGGTGATCACAAAGCTTGGGTTGCTGTCCCGCACCTCTATCCCCGCGTCCTCCAGCTGTTTGCGCGATTCCTCGTTTTCCTCCGCGCCATTCCGCCTCGAGGGATTGAGCATCACTTTTACTTTCACACCACGATGCTTTGCAGCAATCACAGCCGCAATGAGTTCCGGATCTGAAAACAGGAACATCTTGATCAGGATCGATTTCTCCGCCGAATTGATCGCGTCAATAATGGATTTTACCGTATCGTCAGGAAAAACTATGATCGAGCGTTGAAACATGATAGATAAGCCAGAGATTTTAAAGCCGAAAGCTACGAAATAATTTTGTTAAGCGGTTGCTTTTCGCGGGCGCGGGTGTTGAAAAGCTCGGCATACAGCCCTGCTTTATCCATCAGTTCGTCATGTGAACCTTCTTCGGCTACAAACCCATCATGCAGCACAATGATCTTATCCGAATCACAAATAGTACTCAACCGGTGCGCGATGGTGATCACCGTTCGGCCTTCCATTAATTGTTCCAAAGCCTCCATCACCACCTTTTCAGCTTCCACATCCAGTGAGGCTGTGGGCTCATCCAATACCAAAATAGGCGAATTCCGTACCACAGCCCTCGCTATCCCGATCCGCTGCCGCTGTCCGCCTGAAAGTGTTAGCCCCCGTTCGCCAACTAAGGTATCATAGCCGTGTGGCATCCGCTTTATAAAATCATGTGCGTTGGACATTTTGGCCGCCTCGATAATTTCCTCTTCAGTGGCATCGGGTCTGCCATAAGCAATGTTTTCTCGTATCGAACCGTAAAAGAGCACCGTATCCTGCAATACAAACCCGATCTGTGAGCGCAATCCATACAGGCTAAAGTCCATAATATCCTTATCATCGATCAGCACCCGCCCGCCGTTAGGGTCATAAAACCGCGCGATCAAGCTCACCACCGTCGATTTCCCGCAGCCCGTCGGCCCGCAAATACCTATCCGCTGCCCGCGTTTGATCTCCAGGTTAATGTCCTTCAGCACCGGTTCGCCGGGGTTATAGGCAAACGACACATTTTCAAAAGTGATATTTCCTTCCAGCCGGCCGGGATCTGCCGCGTTGGGTTTTTCCGCTACGATAATATCGGTATCCAATATCGCCTGTATCCGCTCCAGAGCCACCGTGGCCTGCGCGATGTTGCTGGTCATTTTAGCCAAATCCTGCACGGGCGAAAAGAACTTGTTCATGTACCACAGAAAAACAGTCAGCGCGCCGACAGTCATTACATGGTTCAATACCAAAGCTGTACCACGCCATAATACCAGTGCGGTACATACCGAAACGGTGATGGTAATCACCGGCGACAAAACTGATTTCACCCGCCTTGCCTTCAAAGCCGCGCCTACTGTTTCCAAACTCACTTTTTTCAGTCGGTCCTCTTCCAAATCCTGCCGACCGAAAGCATTAATGGCCCGGATTGACTCCAGCCCCTGTTGTAGCACCGCCAGCATATTGCTTTGATCCTGCCGCACCTCGCGCGTTGCTTTTTTCATCACCTTTTTAAACCGGGCGACGAACAACAGCAAAAAAGGCGTAACGCCGATAGCCACGAGGGTAAAGCCCGCGTTCAGGTAAAACATCAGCCCCAGCATGCCCACAATGGTCAGCGAATCAACAATGATGTTCATCAGCGTCGACGAGGCAAAATCCTGTATGGTGGAAACATCCGTGGTAATGGTGCTCAGCAATTTGCCGGTCTGGTGGGTATCATAATATTCAAGCGAGAGTTTTTGCAGGTGATGATAAAGCCGCCGCCGCAGGTCGTTCGATACATATTGCGCAACGCTTTCGGTAAAGTAGTTATTAATATAGCTTGCCAGCGACCCGATCGCCGCGATCAGTATCAAACAAATGGCCGCTACCGCCGCGAATTGTACGCGGTTCTCCGCCGGGAAAACATCATCCATCCAGCTCAGCCAATGCGGCAGCTCGCGATGGCTGATCACATTGTCGAATGATCTTGAGCGCGGCCAGGGAGTGGTCAAACTCATACACGTTTCCAGCACCATGGCAAAGAAGATTATAAACAGCCATCGTTTATAGGGGCTCACCATCGTCCAAACCAATCTCGCCAGGCCTTTCGACGGGATGTTTTTCCCTGAATACAGATCTGGACCGCTATTGGAATCTGGAAAATTAGCTTTCATTAAAAGGGCCTTTGCTTACTGTGATACTAACCAAAGATAGGAAATAGGCTGATTTCAGCAATAATGCTCCCTCAAATGCTTACTATTCCTCCTTTATTATCATATATGACTGAAATAATTGTAATATTTTTTTGTAATTAATTTTTTACTGATACATTTATTCCTGTAAACCACTTATCCAAACCTGATTGAAGAAACTATTTGCAATAGCGATGCTTGCTTTGCTCCTGTTTAACCTGGGCGGCTATACCTTGCTATTTCAATATTTTATCTACCGGTCTGATGCTTCTATTATTGAAAACATCAATAATAACCGTTATAAAGAAAAGGATTTGATTGAAATTAAAATACCGGGTCACCTGGCTATTGACGAGGATTGGAAGGAATACGCGCTTATCTCCGGTACCGTGCATTTTAAAGATAAAAGCTACAACTACGCCGAGCTTAAAATGACCAGGGATACCATGTACCTGTTATGTATCCCCAATCACGACAAAACCCGGCTGATCAATGCCAATGTGATCTACGCCAAAAATGTCAGTGATATTCCGTCGAATAAAAAATCGCATACCTCTTTAGTAAAAAAGGGTCTCAGCGAAAACGAATACAATTACACTACGATTAACTACAAGGCGTTCGCCCGTGCGGCAAATACCAAAGCCAGGCACGATTACGCCTTCGCTGCTATAATTAAAAAACAACCCGGCATACCCGCCCAACCGCCCGAAATACAGGCTTAATTTCTTAATAAAAATTTTGTGGTTCAGCTATCAGCGGGTCTGCTTTGAGCAGTTCTGCTGAGCATATTTGCACACGCTTTTATGGGATCTCGTGATCTCCATTTCGCGGTTGCAAATATCATCCCGGGTCACCATTTCCATCATTTTTAATTTTATTAATATGCCTTATATCGAGCTTGAAAGCCATTTGCCCGGCATCACAGGTTTATTGGAATACCGCAAAGATTCCGCACAACCCATCCGCGACCTTACGCAACTTTTATTGCGCGGGCCATCCACATTATCAGAAGCTGATCGTGAGCTGATCGCTACCGTAGTTTCATACGGCAACCAATGTACATTTTGTACAACGGCCCACACTGCGGCAGCCGATCTTTTGATAGGCGATCATCAAACGGCACAGCAGGTAAAGGAGGACATAGAAACCGCACCGGTTTCCGAAAAGATGAAGGCCTTGCTTACCATCTCCAAATTAACCGGGCAAAGCGGTAAAAATGTAACGACTGAAGTGATCGAACGGGCAAAAGCTGCCGGGGCTACCGATATCGAGATTCATGATACGGTATTGATCGCTGCTTTATTTTGCCTGTATAACCGCTATGTAGATGGGTTGGCAACGGCCCTGCCTGATAATTTAGGCTATTACGATGTGCTTGCCGATAGGATAGTGAACCACGGTTACACACGCCTGCCGCAGGGTTATGATCATTTAAAAAAATAACAGATTCAACTTAATCAGTAAAAAATTATGCCACATATTAATGTAGACGAAAATTTACCGGGTATCAGGGCCTTAATGGCTTTCAGCCCGGCTAGCGCCACACCGATGGGTGAACTGGCAAACCTGCTGTTACGCTCGAATGATAGTTTGAGCATGGCCGACAGGGAGTTGATAGCCACCCATGTTTCTTACCTGAACGATTGCTTTTATTGCCAGCAATCACATGGTGCCATTGCTGTTTGCTACCTGGATGGAAATACTGACCTTGTAGAACAGGTAAAAAAGGACTATGCTCATGCACTTATTTCGGATAAGCTAAAGGCTTTATTGTCAATAGCAGCCAGTGTTCAAAAAGGCGGAAAATTTGTAACACCTGAACAAATCGCGGCAGCAAAAGAATTGGGTGCGACCGATAGGGACATTCACGATACCGTGCTTATTGCCGCTGCCTTCTGTATGTTCAACCGCTATGTCGACGGACTTGCAGCCAACACACCCACTGACCTGGCTTCTTATCCGTTAAGAGCACAGCAAATCGCCGACAAAGGGTATGGCAATCACATTTTTTCAAACAAACAACCAGTTCATGAAAATGAGGGAGTATAAATAAAATACTTCTTCAAAAATCAATTAAATCATTCAACCAAAACCAAAACAATGAGAAATAAATTACTTTTTATTATCGTATGGTTACTAATAGCCATACCTGTGACACTCCTGGCACAAAATAAAACCGTCACCGGCACTGTTACCGAGAATAACGGTAACCCCATTCCGGGTGCAACCATAACGGTGAAGAACTCCACCCAGGCAGTAGCCTCAGATGTAAATGGAAAATTTACTTTAAGGGTTGCTGAAAATGCGACGATAATTGTCAGCGCCATAGGCTACAAAACGCAAACAATTGATGTAGCAGGCAATTCAACGCTGCAGGTTAAATTAGCGGAAGACGTATCAAGATTGGATGAGGTCGTAGTAACAGGGCTCTCCACATCGGTCAAAAGGAAAAACCTGGCCAACAATGTGGCAGTGATCGGTTCTAAGGAATTAAATGGAGCCGCACCTGCACAAACATTTGACGCCGCGCTGGAAGGCAAAATTTCAGGCGCTAATATCGTTGCCAACTCGGGTGCACCGGGCGGTGGTATTTCTATAAAATTAAGAGGCGTAACCTCGGTGTATGGTAATACCCAGCCTTTGTATGTTATAGATGGGGTGTATGCCGATAATACGGCTACCTCTGGCGGGCTGAATGCTGTAACTTCTGCCGGGCCAGGCGGCTCAACCTCTAACCAGGATAACCCATCAAGCCGTATCGCGGATATCAGGGCCGAGGATATTGAAAACATTGAGATATTAAAAGGCGCTTCTGCAGCGGCCATCTATGGTTCAAAGGCATCCGGCGGTGTAATTATTATTACCACCAAAAGGGGCAAATCGGGCAGAACAAATGTTACATTATCGCAGGATGTTGGATTTTTAAGGCCGATCAAATTGTTGGGTGTCAGAAAATTCACTGCCGAAACCGCAGCTACGCTTCCCGGTGATTCAGCCACGTTAGTCAACGCATTTCTTGCCGCGCAATCCAAAGGGCAGATTTACGATTATGAAAAAGAAGTCTATGATCATACTCCTTTCCTGAGAAATACGACATTAACCATGAGCGGAGGAAGTGAAAAAACCAATTTCTACTTCTCCGTTGCACAAAAAGACGAAGGCGGCCTGGTACAGCGCACAGGGTATGATAATACCAGTGTACGTTTAAACCTCGATCATAAAGTTACCGATGATATCAAAGTAGGCATTAGTACCAATTACATTAATTCATCGGCCGACAGGGGATTGTTTGGTAATGATAACGCGGGAGTTACCACCGGTATCGCGCTTTCATCAACGCCGGATTTTGCACAACTGCACCCGGATGCAGACGGGAATTATCCTAATAACCCTTTTGCTGCGTCCAACCCTTTGCAAACCATTGCGCTGATGCAAAATAACGAATCGACAAACCGGTTTATCTCAGGCGTTAACCTTGATATAAACCTGCAAAAAAGCAGCAGGAGCAATACCAAATTTATTGGCAGGGGTGGCGTTGATTTCTATAACCTTCAAACCAGCGTTTTGTTCCCGAGTGTGCTGCAATTCCAGGCAGTAAATAAAGGCACATCCATACAGGGTTTTACCAAAAACCTAAGTACCAATTATATCCTTTCACTAGTAAATACATTTACCCCTTCTGATAAATTATCATTAACATCATCGGTAGGTGTTACCCAGGAAACCGGCGACTATAATAATTTACTGGATGTAGCTACACAAGTGATCGCGGGCCAGACGGATGTTGACAAGGCTGGCGCTTTAAGTGCTACGCAAGTACGCAACAAATACCTGAACGGCGGGTTCTTTATACAGGAAGAAGCGAGCATAATCAGGGCTATTACACTGACAGCCGGTTTACGTTTAGACAGGTCCAGCAACAATGGTAACACTTCCAAATTTTATTACTACCCCAAGGCAGGCCTCTCATGGAATTTGACTGACATGGGCATAGTAAAAGAGGGCCTTTTTGAAAATGTGAAATTACGCGCGGCTTATGGGCAGGCAAATAACGTTCCGGCTTATGGAAGCAAATTCACTGCGTTTGGTGTATCAAATATTGATGGGTTCCCCGGGCTGCTTGTAAATACGCAGGCTGGTCAGGCAGATATTAAACCTGAAAGGCAAACAGAATTTGAAACAGGTATCGACTTCAGTTTGCTTAAAGGACGCCTTGGCTTTGAGTTGACCTATTATGATAAAAATATTTATGATTTCCTGTTACTAACTACCCCACCACCTTCATCCGGCTTTGCCCAGCAATGGGTTAATGCGGGTAACTTAAATAATCGCGGTGTAGAATTGGGCATGAATGCGCGCCCTGTAGCCACCAGGGATATTTCATGGAACACCTCTGTAAGTTTCTGGCTCAACCGTTCAAATGTTACCAAGCTGAATGTACAACCGGTACAATTAGGTTCAGTTGGCGGTGTTTTGCTGGGTACCTACCAGATAGAACAGGGAAAATCTGCAACACAAATCATCGGGCTTAACGGGCACGGCGTAGGCGTATTAGGCAATGCCGAACCAAAATTCCAGATGAACACCTATAATGAGGTTACTTTCTTTAACAGATTAAGCCTGCGCTTTTTGATCCATTGGAAATATGGCGGCCAGAATGTGGATGTAACAGCCATGCAAAATGTTTTTGGAGGTACCAGTGCAACTTATGATAACCCGAGTTCAATACCTCATCTTCCTTATGGGGTTAGCCAGTTAATGAAAATTGGTTCCGACGCGCATCAGACCGTTGAAACCTCTACGTATTTGCGTTTCCGCGAGATCGGCCTGTATTATACGTTTAAAAAGCTGCCTGGTACATTCGTGAAGGCAATGAACATTGGTGCATCACTTAATAATTACATCACGATAACCAAATACAAAGGTTATGATCCTGAAGTATCCAATTTTGGAACCGGCTTTTCATCAGGCGTGGATATAGATCCATATCCATCGAGCAAGCGGGCTGCACTGCACGTTACATTAAGTTTTTAATTTTTAAAGGAACAATCATTATGAAAAGAAATATAACAATACATAGCATCCTGTTTCTCGCTATCGTTTTCTTGTTTACAGCATGTAAAAAAGATTATGGCGATTTGAATAGCCCGACAATTGAACAATTATCGAAAAATGCGTCACAAAGTGAATTAAATAACCTGGTAAGCGGTACGGAATCGGGCACGAGAAACTCGCTTAATTTTTACCTTGATGATGTAAGCATTATCGGCCGGGAAACCTATCGCTTCTCCGGCTCCGAGCCACGTTATGTCCTCGACCTTCTTGGCGCCAATGATGCCACACTGAGCGGTAGCAATTTTTACATTACCTTCCCCTGGGCATCAAGATACCAGGTAGTAAAAAACTGTAATATACTTGCCCAGTCTGCTGCCAATTCAACCCACATCAGTGATGCGCAAAAGAAAGGCTACATAGGCTTTGCCCGAACCATTAAAGCCTATCAGCTTTTACTGAATCTTAATCTTACCTATACCAATGGTATCAGGATTAATGTGGCCGATCCGAATCATCTTGGCCCTATTGTAAATTACGAGAATTCTTTAACTGCGATTACAGCCCTGCTCGATTCGGCTAAAAATGACCTGAATGGCGCGACAGTATCCTTCCCGCTGGCAGGTTTCAAGGGCCTTGATGATGCTGCGGGTTTAACCAAATTCAACCGCGCCATTGCTGCACGGGTAAGCGTTTATCAAAAAAACTGGCAGGCTGCGCTGGATGATCTCAATGCTTCTTTTTACTCTTTGGACGGCAGCTTCAATACCGGTGCATATCACGAATTTGGAACCGGCTCCGGCGACCAGTTGAATTCGGTGTTTATTCCGCAGAACCAAAGCGGCGAACAAAGGGTGGCTCATCCTACTTATGCTGCCGACATTGAAGCAGGTGATGACAGGATCAATAAAACATCGCTTCGTACTTCAGTCGCTTCACTGAGCGGCCTTAGCAGCAACAGGGATGTTTGGGTGTACACTTCAAGCACTGCCCCGGTAGGTATTATCAGGAATGAGGAATTGATACTGATCTACGCGGAAGCTAATATCCAACTGAATAATTTTACCGAAGGCGTTAAAGCGATCAACAAGATCAGGACCGGTCATGGACTGGGAAATTATAGCGGCGCGGTTACACAGGCAGCTTTAATTACCGAAATGCTTAAACAACGCAGGTACTCCCTGTTTTTCGAGGGTCATCGCTGGATCGATCTGCGCAGGTATAATCTGCTGACTACTTTACCCCTTGACAGGGAAGGGGACGATGTTTGGGAAGAATTCCCGCTGCCTGTAACGGAACATTAATATAGACAAGCTAACGCCATTAATGCCGGCGTTAGCTTGCTGTTTTTAACGCGATAAATTAAATTTATGATCATCTATAAAAAAGTTGTTTTACTCTCCATGCTGGCTGCCGGCTCACTGCATGCTATTGGTCAAACCTTTAACGCCAGTTTTACACCTGCGGCTTCGGAGAAAAACTTTTCCGGGAAGGTCTTTTTATATCTTTCCAAGGATTCCAGAAATCCTAAGGACGAAATGGTTGGCGTATATAAGTTCCCGTGTTTTTCCATCACGGTGAAGGATGTTAAACCCGGGCAAAAAGTTGTCTTTAACGATGCATCTGTATTTTACCCTACTGTACTTTCCGATATAGAACGCGGAGAATATCACGCACAGGTAGTATGGGACAGGAATGAAGGCGGCCGTTCTATCGGCCAAAGCCCAGGCAATATGTACAACGAATCGGTGCCGGTGAAAATAACTAAAAATACTAAGCAGGCTTTCGATATCGTATGTAAGCAGGTGATCAAAGAGCCGTCTTTTGTTGAAACCCAATTTATCAAAGAACTGAAATCGCCTTCTGTGCTGCTGACCGCATTTTATAAAAGGCCCACTTCTGTAAACGCGGCTGTAATACTGCCCAAGGAATATTTCAGTCAGCCATCACGGAAATTTCCGGTGCTTTATTGGATATCCGGCTATGGCGGTGATTATCATGCTTATTCTGGAAAGAACGATCCAAGCGTACCTATTGATACTACAGCCTGCATCCGCGTTTACCTGGATGGCAATTGTCCGGGCGGGCATTCGGTATATGCCAATAGTGATAATAATGGTCCATGGGGGGATGCACTTACAAAAGAGCTTATCCCATTAGTAGAAAAAACCTACCGGACCAACGCGGCCCGCTTGCTCACCGGCCACAGCAGTGGCGGCTGGACAGTCTTATGGCTGCAAACGCATTACCCAAAAGTGTTTATGGCTTGCTGGTCAAGCTCGCCCGATCCGGTTGATTTCAGGAGCTTTCAAACGATTGACCTGTACAGCGAAAAGAATATATTTTATGGAAAGGATAGCGTATTAAGAGTAGCAGGTACCATCGCTGGCCGTTTCCCGTGGATAGCCATGAAAAATATGTATGATATGGAACATGTGATCTGGCGCGGTGAGCAGATGCACTCTTTCAACTTTGTATTTGGTGCCCGTAACAATGACGGCACACCCCGAAGCCTGATCGATGACGCGACTGGAGTTATCGACCCTGTAAGTGTTGAGCGCTGGAAAAATTATGATATCTCCCTTTATGTACGCACTAACTGGCAGCAATTAAAAACTAATCTGCAGGGAAAAATAAGAGTATCTGTCGGCGAACAGGATAACTTCCTGCTCAACTATCCTGTCCATTTATTGGATGATGAGGCGAAAAAACTGGATGCTGGTTTTGTTTTTGGCTATTATCCCGGCGATCATTTTACCGTATCAACACCCGAATATAAAACAGCCGGTTACAGGTTTCTGCAACAAAAGTATAACGAATCAGGCATCAAAAATTAAATTCATACACTATGAGAATCCCTACAGAACCTATTGGAAGCATTCCACGCCCGGATGAGTTAATAGCAGCTATCACAACTCCATCTGCCGGCGCGGATTTGAAAAGCCTTTATGATAAGGCGATCAGCAATACCCTGAGCGAGTTTGAGAAAACCGGCTCACCTGTTATTACAGACGGCGAACAAACTAAATCCAGTTTCGCTACCTATCCATTGGAAGGCCTGTCCAATTTATCCCCCGAAGGTATGAGGATCGATTTTGAGGATGGCCATTTCAGGCAACTGCCTTTATTAACCAGTGGGCCATTCAGGTATGGTAATTATGCGGTAAAGTATCTTAAAACTGCGCAACAACAAACAAAACTGCCCGTTAAACAGGCCGTCATCTCGGCGTCTGCTCTAAGCCTGATCTACCCGCAAAATGGAATTGAAGGCTACAGCCAGGCTGAGTTTATGACAGACCTGCTGAACGAGTGTGAGAAAGATATCCGCCAATGTTTAGAGCAAGGCGCCTATAAAGTCCAGATGGATTTTACCGAAGGCCGTCTATCACTTAAATTAGATCCGTCGGGTGGAGTTTTAAAGCATTTTATCGATGTGAACAACCAGGTTTTCGATCGTTTTACCAAGGAAGAGCAGCAAAAATTAGGCGTACATGTATGCCCCGGCGGTGACCATGATTCCACCCATAGCGCCGATATTGATTATGCTGATTTTTTACCGCAGCTATTCAACTTAAATGTGGGCAGTTTCTACCTGCAACTGGCAAGTGAGCCGGATAGGGTAAAAGTTTTGAAAATAATAAAGCAATACCTTAAACCCAATCAAACCGCGTTTATTGGTGTGATAGATGTGCTCAGCCCTAAAGTGGAAACTAAGGAAGAAGTAAAAGAGCGGGTACTGGAGGCTGCCAAATATATTCCGCTAAATCAATTAGGCACCACAGATGATTGCGGCTTTTCTCCGTTCTGCGATGATGTGTCCACCAAACGCGAAACTGCCTTTGCCAGGATCAATGCGCGTATAGAAGGTACAAAACTCGCCGAAGAAGAATTATTTTCTTAAACAGGTATAAAAATAAAAACATGGAAAGTATATTAACCGTTACCGCGGAAGACAATAAAAAAGCATCAGTCAACCTTGTAATCCTTTTTATCATTTGCTTCGTCGGCAATATGTTTGCCGGTGTGGTATCAACACTAATGTCTGTTTATTTACCGGTACTGGTTAAAGAGTTACAGGGTAACCAAACGACAAGCCAGTTCAATACCATGAGTGCATATGTTAACTCCATTTTTATTTTTGGATGGGCGGCAGGTGGGTTTCTGTGGGGCGTTGTTGGCGACCTGGCCGGACGCAGGATTTCGCTGCTTTTATCGATTGCCTGTTTCGGCCTGTTTACGCTGTTGATCAGCCAGGCAAACGAGTGGTGGGAGATAATGGCCTGCCGTTTCCTGAGCGGGGTAGGCACGGGTGGCTTATTGGTGATCTCATTTACACTGATATCGGAGGTATGGCCCGAAAAAACCAGGGCGGTGTACACGGGTATTTTATCGATCTCTATCCCGGTAGGCATTTTTTCTGCCGGCGCGATCAATTACGTGGTTGCCTCATGGCGGCAGGGCTTTATGGTGGGTATCATTCCGATAGCGGTGGCGATAGTAGGTTTTTGGCTCATCAGCGAATCGGGTTTATGGTTAAAAAATCATGAAGAGCATATCAACGATACAGGCAGCAACATTGGCTCGGTACTGATCTCGAATATCAAAACATTGCTTATCGGCTCTGTTGTTTTCGGCACCATGCTTATCGGCCTTTGGGCTATCTTTTTATGGCTGCCTACATGGATACAAAGCTTAATGACCACAGACGCAAATAAAGAGCGCGGCATAAGCATGATGTTTATGGGTATGGGCGGGCTGACAGGCGGGTTTATTTCCGGCTGGGTGGTAAACCTGATCGGCCTGAGAAAGTCGCTCATCCTTTCATTTGTGGTTTGCTCGGTAATATCGTTTATACTGTTCAAGACTAACACCACTTTTTCGGGCGTTATTTATGCCGAGATAGCAGTTTTGGCAATATTTTTTGGTATCAGCCAGGGTGTTCTTTCGCTTTATATCCCTTTGTTATTTCCAATACCTATTCGCGCTATCGCTACCGGCCTTTGCTTTAATATCGGCAGGATCTTTACAGGAATAGCAGTTTTAGCGGTGGGCGTATTAGAAACCACGTTTGGTGGCTACAGCAATACGCTTTTTATCTTCTCGCTGGTTTTTGTTGTCGGCCTGATCGCTATGCTGGTGATAAAGGACATACAAGGCGGTACTAACTCTATTAAAAGTTAATTTATGGCACATATAGAATTAAATAACGATCTGCCCGGAATAAGAGGCCTGATGGCTTACCGGCCCGAAACGGAAGCCCCTTTAAATGCGTTAGCTGAAGTACTGTTAAGGGGTGACAATACCTTAAGCCGTGGTGAACGTGAACTGATAGGCACTTATGTATCTTACCTGAACGATTGCTTCTTTTGCCAGAATGTGCACGGTGCATTGGCCGGCCATTACCTGGGATGCGATATCGATCAAATTGACGGCATCAAGCAAAATTTCAATACGGCTGATCTGTCGGATAAGATGAAAGCCTTGCTGAGTATCGCAGGAAGCGTGCAAAAAGGTGGCAAGCAGGTTACCGAAGGCCAGATACAAAAAGCCAGGGACAACGGAGCCACCGATACCGAGATACACGATACTGTTTTGATAGCCGCCGCGTTTTGTATGTTTAACCGCTACGTGGATGGGCTGGCCACCTGGGCTCCGGAAGACCGCCAGTTTTACGTTAACCGGGCACCACAGCGTGCGCTGGATGGGTATCAGTCAAGTGTTTTTAAATAAAATATTAAATAAACCAACCATGGCACATATTAAATTATTAAACGAAGAACTACCCGGAATTGTGGGCCTTTTAAATTTCCGTCCTGAAACCGCCCGCCCCTTACTCGACCTCGCTGAAACTTTGCTTCGCGGGCCTTCCTCGCTTACAAGCGGCGAACGGGAAATTATCGCCGCTTCCGTATCATACAAGAATGATTGTCACTTCTGCCACACTTCGCATGCGGCAGCGGCGGCGGCACATTTAGGTAGCGGGTTAGAACTGTTTGAGGAGATCAAAGCCGGCTTACCTAACACTCCTGTTTCAGATAAATTAAGGGCTTTGTTAAATATAGCACA
>Ga0207671_10000800_pt1 | contig 39901 bp, 33 predicted proteins | sample KBSC24metaG_FD_184352 | JGI IMG/M metagenome (GOLD analysis project Ga0207671, IMG submission 184352) | Corn rhizosphere microbial communities from Kellogg Biological Station, Michigan, USA - KBS C2-4 metaG (SPAdes) (version 2) | ecosystem: Host-associated > Plants > Roots > Rhizosphere > Soil...
TACGCGCCGGAACGCAAATATACCCCCTGTGACGCCGGCAAGGAACGGCTTTTTGCCTTGCGCGATCATCTCGGCCTTTCCCGTAATGTGATAGTCCAGGCCACCTGTCATGGAGCGGACAATCGCGCGATGCTTGATGCAGTACGGGCGTCAAATGGTCTTGCGCGGGGCATCGCCACTATTAGACCCGATGTTACCGAAGCAGAACTTGCCGAGATGCATGCGGCCGGGGTACGCGGCGTGCGGTTCAACTTCGTCAAGCGGCTCGTCGATCCCAAGCCTGATGCTTATTACCACGATATTCTTGCCAAAATCGAGCCGCTGGGATGGCACATCGTCATTTATTTTGAAGCAGCGGATCTGGCAGAAAGATGGGATTTCTTCACCGCGCTGCCGACCATTGTGGTTGTCGACCACATGGGAAGGCCCGATGTGTCAAAGCCGGTAGATGGCGATGCGTTTGGCCTGTTCCTCCGTTTTATGGAGCGGGATAACATCTGGTCGAAAGTAAGCTGCCCCGAACGACTGAGCCGGTTGGGGCCTCCTGGCTATAGCGATGTCATTCCCTTTGCCCGAACAGTGATTGAGCGTTTCCCGACGCGGGTGCTCTGGGGCACCGACTGGCCGCACCCTAACCTCAACATGGTTGGTCACATGCCCGATGACGGGGCGTTGGTGGATTTGATCCCGGCCATAGCGCCAACAGCCGAATTACAGCGCAAGCTGCTGATAGAAAATCCCATGCGCCTGTACTGGCCGGAGGAATTATGAACCAGAATATCCACGAATATCTCTCCGAACTTGAGGATATTCCCGGTACCCGCGTGTTCACCGCTGCACGCGCGCGAAAGGGATATCATATCAACCAATTTGCGATGAGCCTGATGAAGGCCGAAAACCGGGAACGGTTCAAGGCCGACGAAAAGACCTATCTGGACGAATGGAAAATATCCGATGCCGCCAAGCAGGCGGTTCTGGCGCGCGACTACAACGCGCTTCTGGATCTGGGTGGTAATGTCTATTTTCTGTCCAAGCTTTTTTCGACCGATGGCCTGCCATTCGCCGAGGCAGTGTCGACGATGACCGATATGAGCTGGCCGGAGTATCGCCAGATGATGCTGGACGGCGGGCGGTCGCCGCAGGGCAACCGATCAATCAAGGGAGGCTATTGACATGGCACGCATTACTGCCGGCGTAGGCAGCAGCCACGTGCCCTTGCTGGGTGTCGCAGTAGATCAAGGTAAGTCGCAGGACGAGTATTTCGGCCCGATTTTTGACGGCTATCAATGGACCCGCAACTGGGAAGCGAGTGAAGCAAAGCCTGATGTCGTGATCCTGGTTTATAACGATCATGCGTCGGCCTTTGATGCCAACATAATACCTACCTTCGCCATCGGTTGCGGAGAGCTTTATAAGCCAGCCGATGAAGGCTGGGGCCCGCGACCGGTTCCCGATGTTGAGGGGCATGCGGACCTTGCCTGGCACATTGCCCAAAGCCTGATCCTCGAAGATTTCGATATGACAATCATCAACGAGATGGACGTCGATCACGGACTGACCGTGCCATTGTCGATGATGTTCGGTACGCCCGCCAAATGGCCCGTGAAGGTTGTGCCACTGGCAGTCAATGTCGTCACATATCCGGTCCCGTCTGGCAATCGCTGCTGGGCCCTGGGTGAAGCAATCGCGCGTGCGGTGGAGAGCTTCCCAGAAGATCTGAACGTACAGATTTGGGGAACCGGCGGGATGAGCCATCAGTTGCAGGGGCCGCGTGCGGGCCTTCTCAACCGTGAATGGGACAATCGTTTCATGGATATGCTCGAAGCGGATAATGACGATGTCCGGCACATTCCGCATATCGAATATCTGCGTGAAACCGGCAGTGAAGGCATTGAGATGGTGATGTGGCTGATCATGCGCGGCGCGCTGGGCAAATCGGTCAAGCGGCTGAACCGCCATTACCATATTCCTTGCAGCAACACCGCCATCGGCCACATTGTATTGGAGCCAACGCGGCACAGTTCATAGCATTGTGTTGCCTCGCTGTTCGCCGCCCCACCGGGCATTTTTGGAGAAGAGGACCAGATCATAAGTCTTCTTGAATTTGAGCAGGGAGTTGGGCCGACAGTCGCTTTGAATGATGCTTAAGTAATGTCGCAACGCAGCAACATGAAGGGTGGCAGAAAAAAGTGCGGGCAAGTTTACTGGCCATAGAAGAAAGTTTTCAAAAGCTCGCTATGACTGACGATCAACTCCATGAAATCAAATAGAGGCAATCTGAGATTAGGAAATATTATGAGAATAGCATTGGCAGGCGCAGGCGCGTTCGGGGAAAAGCATCTCGACGGATTGAAGCTGATCGAAGGGGTGGAAATCACCTCGGTCATCAGTCGCCGTGCTGAACAGGCTGCCGAGGTCGCGGCCAAATATGGCGCGAAGCATTCTGGAACGGAGCTGTCGGAAGCACTTGAGCGCGATGACGTTGATGCCGTCATCCTCTGCACGCCGACGCAAATGCATGCGGCGCAAGCCATTGCCTGCATGGAGGCGGGTAAACATGTCCAGGTGGAAATCCCCCTGGCCGATAGTTGGGCGGACAGTGAAGCGGTGCTGAAAAAGCAGCAGCAAACTGGCCTCGTTTGCATGGTCGGCCATACCCGCCGCTTCAATCCCAGCCACCAATATGTGCACAACAAGATCAAGGCTGGTGAACTCAACATCCAGCAGATGGATGTGCAGACCTATTTTTTCCGCCGCAAGAATATGAATGCCAAGGGCGAGCCGCGCAGTTGGACCGATCATCTGCTCTGGCACCACGCCGCGCATACAGTTGACCTATTCGCTTATCAGGCTGGGCCCATTGTGAAGGCCAACGCCATGGAAGGACCGCATCATCCTGAACTGGGCATCGCGATGGACATGTCGATCCAGCTAAAAGCAGAAAGCGGGGCGATCTGTACCTTGTCATTAAGCTTCAACAACGATGGCCCGTTGGGTACATTCTTCCGATATATAGGCGATACCGGCACTTACATCGCGCGCTACGACGATCTGGTTGATGGCAGGGAAAACCCCATAGACGTTTCCAGTATTGATATCAGCATGAATGGCATTGAGTTGCAGGATCGCGAATTCATTGCCGCAATCCGCGAAGGCCGCGAACCGAACAGCTCGGTCGCGCAAGTGCTGCCCTGCTACAAGGTGCTGCGCGATCTGGAGTGGCAGCTTTGAAGACGCAGGTTGCCATAATCGGGGCTGGGCCTGCCGGGCTTATGCTTGGTCACGGCCTTCGTCTGGCCGGCATTGACGTGGTTATTGTCGAACGCACCAGCAAGGCAAGGGTCCTGGAACGAATACGGGCTGGTGTGCTGGAGCGGACGACCACTGACCTGTTGACCCGGCTTGGCCTCGATCGCCGGCTAAAGACCGAAGGATTGCTGCACAGCGGCCTGACTCTGGTGAATGACGGCCGGATTATCGATGTGGGGATCACCCGGCATACAGGGCACCACGTCACCGTCTACGGCCAGACCGAGATCACCAAGGATCTGATTGATGCGGCGCCTGAACGCGGCCTGGAAATTATGTGGGAGGTGTCGGACCTGGTTCTGCATGCTCTAGAGAGCAACGCCCCCGCAATCAGCTTTGCTGTTGATGGTCAAACCCAAAGACTTGATGCGCAGGTCGTGGTGGGCTGTGACGGGTTTCACGGCGCGGCGCGGCAGGCCATTCCCCTTGGCGTCCGCCGCGAGTTTGAACGGGCCTATCCCTTTGGATGGCTGGGCGTGATGGCGGATGTCCCCCCCTGTCATCCCGAGGTAGTCTATGCCAGCCACGAACGCGGTTTTGCCCTGGCTTCCATGCGGTCCCTCACACGAAGCCGTTACTATGTGCAGGTAGGGCTGGATGAAAAGATTGAGGATTGGAGCGATGATCGGTTCTGGGAGGAATTGAAGGTCCGGCTGGGACCTCAACTGGCAGCAAAGGTGGTGACAGGCCCGTCCATCGAAAAAAGCATCGCGCCGCTGCGCAGCTTTGTGTCCGAACCGATGCGCCATGGTAATCTGTTCCTGGCGGGAGACGCTGCGCATATCGTGCCGCCCACCGGTGCCAAAGGTTTGAACCTGGCATCTTCTGACGTTGTTTACCTGACCGAAGCGCTGGTCGCACTATTCAAAGACGGCAAAACCGAGAGTGTTGATCAATATTCTGATCGCGCGCTTGCACGCGTCTGGAAGACTGAGCGATTTAGCTGGTATCTGACCAAGCTGATGCATCGTTTTCCTGAAGACGGTGCCTTTGAGCGGCGCATGCAAAATGCCGAACTGGATTATATCGCCAATTCAGACGCTGCCCAGGCGACCATAGCTGAAAACTATGTAGGGCTGCCTCTGTGAGACAGCCGCCATATGCAGGATATGGAATAGCAGGAATTGAGAGAGAAGACATGGAATTTACTCGCATTAATCCGTTGACCGGTGAGCCAGCCTCTACCGCAAAGGCAATGAAGGCTGCCGATGTCCCGACGATTGCGGCGAGGGCCGCCAACAGTATGGCGGCCTGGTCGGCAATGGGCCCGAATGCCCGGCGTGCCATTTTGATGAAGGCCGCGAGCGCATTGGAGGCGCGGCAGGATGCCTTCGTTACGGCGATGATGAATGAAATTGGTGCGACGGCGGGCTGGGCTATGTTCAATCTGGGCCTCGCCGCCTCTATGGTGCGCGAGGCAGCCGCCCTGACAACACAGATCGCAGGAGAGGTCATCCCGTCCGACAAACCGGGTTGCATGGCGATGGCATTAAAAGAACCCGTGGGCGTCGTTCTGGGTATCGCGCCATGGAACGCGCCGATTATTTTGGGTGTGCGGGCAATAGCCGTCCCCCTGGCATGCGGCAATGCAGTAATCCTGAAGGCCAGCGAAACCTGTCCGCGCACGCATGGGCTGATCATCGAAGCCTTTATCGAGGCCGGGTTCCCTGACGGCGTCGTCAATATCGTCACTAATGCCCCCGAAGATGCAGGTAGCGTTGTTGGCGCATTAATCGATGCGCCTCAGGTCAAGCTGATCAATTTTACCGGCTCCACCCAAGTTGGCCGCATCATCGCCCGGCGTGCAGCTGAGCATCCGAAGCCCTGCCTGCTTGAACTGGGAGGTAAAGCGCCGCTTATTATTCTGGAAGATGCGGATCTGGACGAAGCGGTAAAGGCTGCAGCCTTTGGCGCATTCATGAATCAGGGACAGATCTGCATGTCGACTGAGCGGATAATTGTCGTCGATGCGGTGGCCGATGCATTTGCCGAGAAATTCGCAGCCAAGGCGCGGTCGATGCAGACTGGTGATCCGCGTGAGGGCAAGACGCCACTCGGCGCCGTGGTGGATCCGAAAACGGTCGACCACGTCAATCGCCTTATTGACGATGCCGTTGCCAAGGGCGCGAGCCTGTTGGCTGGCGGCACTGCCGACAGCGTCTTGATGCCTGCCACCGTGGTTGACTGCGTCTCTTCGGCCATGAACCTGTACCACGATGAAAGCTTTGGTCCGGTTGTCGCAATGATCCGTGCGCGCGATGCGGCCCATGCGGTGGAGCTGGCAAATGACAGCGAATATGGTTTGTCAGCCGCAGTCTTCACCCGTGACATCGCCAAGGGACTGACCATCGCGCGGCAAATCCGGTCTGGCATCTGCCATGTCAATGGACCGACCGTGCATGATGAGGCGCAGATGCCGTTCGGCGGAGTCGGCGCATCGGGCTATGGCCGTTTCGGCGGGCGGCAGGGAATAGACAGTTTCACCGAAACCCGGTGGATCACTGTGGAAACGCAAAATGGACATTTCCCGATCTGAAACTGACAGATTGTGAAACGGGCTGGTCATTGCGCTCGCGCCGCACTTGCAATGGAACAAAAAGTCGTGATCACGAGCGGCGCTTGAAATGGCGTGTTTCATTCTCATTCACGGCAGTTGGCATGGCGGTTGGTGCTTTGGCCAGGTCAAAGCTCTGCTCGAAGCCAAAGGGCACGAAGTCATTGCGCCGGACCTGCCAGGAATGGGCGGGGATGAGGCAGTGCTGCGTGCGGTGACGTTACAAGGCTGGGCAGATTTCGCAGCTGACCTGTGCCGACAGGCAAGACAAAAGCCAGTGGTGCTTGCTGGCCATAGTCGCGGCGGCCTCGTGGTGAGCCAGGCATCCGAAACTGCGCCTGATGCGGTGGATGCGCTCGTCTATATTTGCGCCATGATGCTACCCGATGGCATGTCGCGCGCCGATTTCAAAAATATGGAAGGTCCGAATCCGCCGTTTGATGCCATTATCGCACCGGTCCATGATGGAGCAGGTACGGTGGTAGCCGCCGACAAGGCGGGTTCGGTATTTGCACAACTTTCGCTGCCCGAAACAGTTGCTGCGGCCATGTCGCGGGTCGTTGCCGAACCGCATGGCCCGCGGTCAACGCCACTGCACTTAACAGAACAACGGTTCGGAAGCATTCCGCGCACCTATATCGAGTGCACGGCTGATCGAACTATTCCGCTATCGAGCCAGCGTAAGATGCAGCAGTTGGTGCCCGGCGCCAAAGTAGTTTCGCTATGGGCAGATCATTCCCCCTATCTTTCACGCCCGCATGCACTTGCCACTGAGCTAATCGCAGTCGCTTTACAGATCAGTCGCTGAACAGGATTATCTTGTTGCTGTTCATGATGATTATCCGAATATTGCCAGACCGATCTGGCACGGCGGATGCGGATGGATCGCGCAAGACTATGGCGATAGTCAATCGGCTTCAGGACCGTGCATTATCAGTGCGCGGGAAATCGCCGACGGATGGCCGTAAACAGGCGCTGAATTTAACAGATCGGCGCCGCGCGATGTTGGCGCAAGCCAAGGTCGCGATGTCTCAAGCAACCAGCATTAACGCGTCCAGAGGGACCACTCCTTCGTCCACCGGATGCAGGATAACGGGGTTCAAATCGATTTCCTGAATTTCAGGATTGCCGATCATGATCTGCCCGGTGCGAATAATCAATTTTGCCAGCGCCGAAAGATCAAGCGCTGGGGAGCTGCGCCATCCTGTCAAAAGCGGCGCCTGTTTCAAGGACAGCAGTTTGTCAATTACCTGTTCCTCGCCCATGTCGGGCGTGATCAGGCACACATCCTGAAGAATTTCCGCTGTAACGCCGCCGAAGCCGGCCAGGATAACCGGGCCCCATTCAGGGTCATTCTTTGCGCCGATAATCATTTCCGTACCCATGCTGCCCATTGCCTCGATCAGCACGCCATCAAGCTGGATCGCAGCAGAATAGCTGGCGACATTGGCATAGATACGGTCAAAGGCCGCTCGGACCGCGCCAGCATCGGTTAGTTCCAGGATCACGCCCCCAGCGTCGCTTTTATGGCCCAAAGCAGCGGCCTGCGCTTTCATGGCTACCGGATAGCCAATAGCGTTGGCTGCGGTGATGGCCTCGTCTGCAGTCGCTGCGAAACGGCCAGAGGGGAAAATAATGCCCTGCGATGCGAGCAACGCCTTGGCCTTATATTCGGGGATCACCCCATGATGATCAGCCAAGGAGTCGATAGGCAGCGGCTCAATGCTGCTGTCCGAAAGGTCGCGCATCGACAACGCCGTCAGCCGGGCAATCGCCCGGAAACAGCGTTCCGTAGATGGCAGCCAGGCAATGCCCGCTTCGCGCAGCGCGGCAATCCGCTCCGGCGGCACATCAGCGCCCTCGTCAAGCCCTGCAAAAATCACGGGCTTGGCAATGCTGCGTCCCGCCAGCGCTGCCATGATCGGCGGGAATTTTATAGTACAGGTGAAAGGATCGGATTGAATGATCGCTGCAACGACACAGCCGACACGATCATCGTCGAGCATCGCCGTTATGGTGTCGGTATAAATAGATGGCTGCGACAGACCCTGCGCGGTTATGTCGAGCGGATTGGAAACCGGAACAAAATCCGGCAACGCAGTACGTAATGCAGGGCTATCGTCATCGCCCAACTGCGCCAACGGCAGGCCAAGCTGTTCTGCCAGATCAAGAGTCAACGCCTTGAACGCACCCGATTCCCCAATGACTGCAGTGCCCGCCTTAGGCAAAGCCGGCGCTCGAACAGCGATTTCGCTGATGTCACCCAGTTCCTCAAGCGTTTCGGCAAATACAACGCCTGCGCGCTCCACATAGGCGCGCATAACTTTATAATCCCCTGCCATCGCCCCTGTATGGGTCGCTGCACTTTCGCGGGCCGCGCTTGACGTTCCGGGATGGAGTAGAACCACGAGCTTGCCGGCCTTGCGCAACGCGCGCGCTGCGGCGAGAAAAGCTTTCGGATTACGAAACTGCTCGACAATCATCGCCACAACCTTGGTGTGGGGATCGTCAACCAGCCAATTCACATAATCTTCGACTCCGCTGGCGGCCTCGTTTCCAGTCGAAACTGTGTAGGACACGGGTACATCGCGGGCGAGCAGCGTGGTGGCCAAAACCGCCGCCATCGCGCCCGATTGCGAGACAACACCAACCGCCGCGCCTGAGGGTTGGCGGCACAATGTTTCCACAAAGGTCAACGGAACTTTGTCGACGTAATTGACACAGCCAAGGCAATTCGGCCCTTCGATCACCATGCCATTAGCCTGCGCGATCTGGGCGATTTCATGCTGTTCTGCCAGGCCTTCTTCCCCGCCTTCGGCAAATCCGGCCGAATAGATGACAACTGCACCGACCCTGCGTTCAGCAAGGCCACGCACGGCATCCAGAACGAAGGCGCGGGGAATGGCCAGAACGGCGCAATCCACGCCTTCCGGCAATTCCGCCACTGATTTGAGGCAATTGCGGCCTCCCAAAGTTTCTCGATTGGGATTGATCGGATAAATAGCCCCGCGGAAACCATTTTTATCAAGATTGGAAAGCAGCGTGGTGCCAAGCGCTCCGGGCTTATCTGACGCGCCAACAACGGCAACGGAGGTTGGCCGGATTAACCGGTCTATCTGAGTTGCCATCAGCCGGGGCGTCAACATGCACTTGTCCTGTCTTGAGATTTTTGCGTTTCGCAGTAATCAGCGGGAAACTTTCGACGTGTCGAAAGTGCCGAGACCTGGCTTGAACGACTTTTCGTCCAGGAACTGACGGGTCGCCTCTTTACGCGCTTCGGTTCCGCCAAAACTGTGCAGCGCCTCTTGCGCCCGGATTTGATAATCCAGCGCATTGTCATAAGTCATGTCGGCCATACGACGCATTGTCCATTTCGTAGCACGCAAGGCATGCCCGTCCTTTTTCTTCAAGGCTTCGGCAATAGCGGTCACGCGCTCAAGCAACTGGTCAGCAGGCACAGCTTCGGTGATCAGGCCTTGTTCTTCGGCTTGCTTTCCAGTCAGGTTTTCACCCATCATCGCGTGGTACATGGCCTTGCGGAACGGCATCAGTTCCTGTGCGACCTTTGACGCGCCGCCGCCCGGCAAAATGCCCCAGTTGATTTCCGACAAGCCGAATTGCGCATCCTCTGCGGCAATTGCAATGTCACAACCAAATAAAGGCCCATAACCGCCGCCAAAGCACCAGCCGTTGATCATGGCGATGGTCGGCTTTTCATACCAGCGCAGACGTTCAAACCAGCCATAGGATTCGCGCTGGGCCTTGCGCACGGCCCACAGGCCTTTTTCCTCATTTTCGCGGAAATATTCCTGCAAATCCATTCCCGCTGACCAGGCTTTGCCTTCGCCAGTAAGCACCAATACCCGAACATCCTCTCGAAATTCGAGTTCTTCGAGTACCTTTTTCATTTGCCGGTTAAGCTTGGGACTCATGCAATTGCGCTTTTCCGGGCGGTTGAACTTTACCCAGGCAATGCCATTCTCGACGTTAAATGCGACTGTTTCTTCCTCGGTACGCTCAGCCATCGCTTTTTCCTGTCATGGTTCGATATGTGAACTGTTATGTTATATGACATAACAGTCTTCATTGCCCGTTGCAACAACTATCTTTATGGTAGCGATGATGACCGACCCTTTGATCCACTTACCCGGCTACGTGCTGCGTCGTGCGTCGATCGCGACGATGAAGCGGCTGAACGATCATCTCGGCGCATTTGATTTGCGCGCTACGGAAGCCAGCCTGATTTTGTTGATTGGGTCACGCGGGGGCCTGACGCAAAGCGAAGCGGGAAGGATTTTGGGCATCAAAAGAGCCAATATGGCTCCTTTGACCGCAAAGCTGGAAACGCGTGGCCTGTTGGCTCGTCGTCAGATCAGCGGGCGTTCACAAGAGTTGTCGCTAACCCCTTCCGGAGAACAGTTGCTGGTCGATGTGCGGGCGCTGATCGCCCAGCATGAAGCGGAAACGATGGCCCGTGTGCCTCAGGAATTACGTGCTTTTGTTATGCCGATTCTATTGGCTTTATGGGGACAGGATGACAGCCCGGCTTAAGCGGCTATCCTGACTCTATGCGTGGCCGGCGGGCGAGAAAGCTCGCTGCTTGAGCAGATCGGAAAGCAGGCGAGCGGCCTCATGCGCGAGAGCGGCATCAACTGGACGTTCGGAAGGGGACGGCTGGGACCGGAGATTTCGTGACAGGTGGCCCCAGCTGCGGGTTTAGCTTCCGAGAGCCTTCTTCTCATAAACTGTACAGATGTTGCTCCCGTCCCACACATAGCAGAGATGCCGTTCCTGGCGGCAATTGGTCAGCAGGCGCGGACGAAAGACCGCCGCGCATTCTCCGCCTTCGTGACGCACGCTCTGATAGACAATCCCGTCCGATCCTTCTTCGCGCAGCTTAAGCGCAAAGCTCTGCGAAGCGGCATAGCTGTCAGGATCGTGCAGCTCGTCCCGTCTGTCGCGCATGCCGCGAATGTCATAAAGACCGGCATCGAGGTCGACGGCATAAACCCGCATGTCGATTTCCTGCGCGGGCTCGTCTGTTGCCCTCAGGAACAGCGCGCGGTGATGCTTTGTTTCCTCGATCGCGGTGTCCAACGTCAGCCCGGCATAGAAGACGCCATAGCTGCCGTCCGTGAAGCGCGAACCCTCAGGATTGAGATGAGTGAAGGCGGCCATGATCGCGGTCGTGCCGGGCCCGGACACGCGGTCTTCAAGTGGCACGAGCGACAATTCGCCTGCTTCCTCACGCAGCCGGTCATTGGTCATCGCCTCGATCCGGTAGACGGCTTCTAGGTCAGCTGGATCGGCGACCTTGTCGAACAGGCCGACCGGCGGAAAGCGGCTTGGGATGATGCGATAACAGGGATGCCATATGATGGCGGCGAGCGGTATTTCCACGAGTCAGCCACGCTGGCCATCGACATATTGCCGCACGACATAAAGATCGGCGACATTGCCCGACACCATGCGATCGAGCGCCGACTTGCCGCCGAAGATTTGCGCCTTGTTGGGTTTCCTTACCCATTCATCAGCGGTTTGCGGCAACAGGGTCTGCAACCCCTTGTAGATGCCCATTACATAGGAAATTCGCTCCAGCGCATCCTTCGGGATGACCGACACCGCGCCGCGCTTCCAGTTCTGGAGCGTCGAGCGACTATCGAGGCCTAGAATTCGCATCTGCTCATTCTCGCTTAGGCGCCACACGTCGGCGATGCGAAAGAAGGTCCGCAGGGCGGGCCCCGTGAGATCCTTCCGGCCAGGTGTGGCCGCGGCTGCTGCGGTCGCCATATAACGCTCCTTTGGACGCTATATGATCCTTTTCGGATCAAAAATCAACGAATGTATTTAAAAGGATCATCGCAAGGCTGGAAATCACCCTTGTCGGGTATCACCGCTTCAACTGGAACCGCCTTCTCTCTCCGGCCAGTCCCGGGCTGTTCTGACTTCATCGAAAGCTGCCGTTTGAAACAGACGCCAGCCAAACCGCGCGCGCTACCTCGGGGGCAGCGTTCCGCGTGCCGACAACATCAAAATGCCGCTGCGATCAAACTCCGGGACTAAACAGCTAGCGTACTGCCCCAACAGCAGAGCGCTGATCATCTATGTTCCACGTCCTCAGGTGACGCCAAGATCCGCCGAATCAGCCTTCTTCATGAGCTTTCGACCGCACTTGGCGCGGCGAAGCGCCATAGCGTTTGCGGAAGTTTCGGTCGAAGGTGCTGAGTTCGTTGAAGCCCCACCGAAATGCCACTTCAGTGATGGTCCGCTTCGAGTTGGCCGGTGCCGTAAGTTCGGCATAGCAACGTTCCAGCCGCCGGTCACGGATCCAGCTCCAAAACGTCTCGCCCGAGGCCTGGAAGATGCGATGCAAAGTCCTGACCGAGACACCCGCTTTTTGGGCTACCTGGGCAGGGCTTAGGGCCGGATCGTCGAGCGCAGCGGTTGCAATCGCCTTGATATCATTGAACAGACCGGCGCGCGTCGAACCGGCCGAGCAGTCCATGGCCAGAGTGCCGAGTTGGATGATTGTCTCGCTCAAGGCGGTCTGAAGCGCGGCGCGGTCCGAAGCGGAGAGTTCCGCATGAGAATCGAAGATCGCCGCGATTAATGACGCTACACAGGCGCCGATTCCCGACCGGCTTGTGAACACTCTATCCAGTGACAAACTCCGCCCGTAGGCCAGAGCCTGGACGAGCGTCCAAGGGACGTGGACACCAATGGTCTTACTGCGGCCAGACGACGCGTGATATTCCAGCAATCTTTGCGAACGGAGAAAGACCAAATCTCCCGCACTTACCGAATGGCAATAGCTGTCGCTAACAATTTTAAGATCGCCCTCGACAATATATTGAAGAGAGTAACCTACTCGCGTCGATCCCTGGCGTATGGAATAACGATGGAGCGGCGAATTGCATTTATGCACGGAGCAGCTCAGTCGGCCAAGGTCGAACCCCATCGAGAAGGCGTTCAGCGCGTCTGCTTCAGCAATTTCGGCAACAACTTGTCGCTTGGGTTCGATCGAGCTGTAATATTCACCAAGCACTTCAGAATACCGGGCAGAACGCCCGCTCTCCGGCAAACCTAGCGTGGTGAAGTCGAGCATGCAGTGCCCCCCAGACATCTATTGTACCATGGTCTCGGTGATGCTTCAATCCCGTGGCAGCCGGCGGCGACCTTGGCACAGAAAGTCGAAAGAACTGTCTCGGATCGCTGCGATCTTCTGCGCGAAGCGGCGCTAAGCATGCCCATGCGAGAGAAGGATGGACCCCATCATGGAAGCAGATCCATCCGCTTTCTGGAGAATGGTAATGCGTAGTGGATCAAGGCTTCGAACTTTCTGGTCAAGCCGGCTGAGGAATCCGGCGGTGGCGTCATCTTTGGCTGTCGCCGCTATGCTCTCGCAGATGCCAGCATTCGCGCGCGAGCCGGTCAAGGCCGACTTGGTGCTGAAGAACGGCCGCGTCTACACTGTGGATGGATCGCACCGCATCGCGGAAGCCATGGCCGTAAAGAACGGCAAGGTCGTGTTCGTGGGCGACAACCGCGCCGTCGATGCCTTCGTCGATCGTAAGACGATCGTGGAGGATGCGGGCGGCAAGCTCATCCTGCCGGGCCTCGTGGATGCCCATATCCATCCTATCGGAATAGTCGACTTTGGCGGCTGCAGTCTTCAGTCCAAGGCTCGAACTCTGGCGGAGATTGCAGTGTTGGTCCGCCAATGCGTCGTGGATGCAAAGCTTCAGCCGGGGCAATGGCTCGCCGTTAACCAATGGGAATATGCGGCCGGCAATCAGACCGACGCCAAATATGCAACGCTGAGGGCTGCCCTGGACGATGCCGCCCCGGTCAATCCCGTCATCATGACGGGTTGGGACCTTCACCATAGCGCTTACAACAGCCGCGCCCTGGCGCTTGCCAAGAACGCGAAGGGTGAGACCGTCGGCTATTCCAAGAAGACGCTGGCAACGGATTTCGCGCACTACACGGCCGTGGTTGGCGTTGACCGCAACGGTGAACCTAGCGGCGATATCCAGGACGAAGGCCGGTCTGTCATCGATTCCTCCGACGTCTCGAGACAGGAATTTGCAAAGCTGCTTGCCGAACCGCAGCGGCTCGCCTTGCGGCTCAACAGCAGTGGCATAACGGCGATCTGGGATGCTGCCACGTCTGCATCAGGCGGAATTTTCGGGCCGGACAGCATATACGACGTTTACGACAAGCTGCAGAAGCAGGGGCAGCAGAGCTTCCGTGTGAATATGGCCCAGCTCTGGGAGCCGGAAGACTTCCGCGATGCCGACGGACGCGTGAATTGGGACGCGCTTTTCGCCAAGGCAGACGTTATCAGGCAGAAGTATGCCCGCAACCCGCTGGCATCCGCGGATTCCGTAAAGATATTTGCGGACGGCGACATGGAGGCCAACCCGAACAACACGCCACCGACCTTCGGCGCATCATTCCGCCCCGTGCCTTATTTGCAGCCGATCTTCGAAAAGGACGCGCAGGGCTTCCTGTCGGTCAAGGGCTATGTCGATATTTCGTCGCCCGAATGCGTCTTTGCACGGGCAGTCCCGGCAGACGTATCGACACCGACGGCCATTGCCGATTTCACCAAGCGCTACGGGTTCCACCCCGGGCAATGCGCGATCTCATTTGGTATTCCGCAGCACGCGCCCTGGATCTTCAACGATTACGTGATGAAGGCGCATCTGAAGGGCTACACCATCCACATCCACACGATCAGCGATGCGGCGGTGCACATGGCGCTCGAGGCCATAGAGGCGGCACGCAAGGCAGACGGCGTCTACTCCCGCCCGGACACGCTCGCTCATCTGCAGTGTGCTACGCCGGCTGACATAAAGCGTATCGGCGAAGACCACCTGAATCTCGTCTATACCTTTAGCTGGATGTATGCCGAGCCCAAGGGTTACGACCTCAGTACCGTTCCCTTCTTCAACAAGGTGCAGGGCAACAGCTATGAGGCGCTGCACAACCCCAATGACTATTTCGAGCAGTGCAACTATCCCACCAAAACGTCCAAAGATGCCGGCGCGGTTCTTATCGCCGGGTCAGATGCGCCGGTGCTCACGCGGGATCCGCAGCCTTTCGTGAACATGGAGATGGGTGTGACCCGGTCTCGCCGCGGGGGTCAGCCGAGCAGCCCCTGGCAACGTTTGTCCGTCGAAGACGTGATCGACGCCTACACCATTAACGGCGCTCGCGCCTTGAACCGCAGCAGGGAGATCGGATCGCTGGAAGTCGGTAAGTCGGCGGATTTCATCATGGTCGACCAGGACATTCTGGAACTTGCCCATTCGGGTCATCCCGAAAAGATTGGCGATACCAAGGTGCTTGCAACCTGGTTCATGGGCAAGAAGGTGTATTCGTCGTCTTCCCAATAAACTTTGAATTGATTTAGGCCATCAACAGAAAACACAATTTTGCGTCGACCGTTTCCGACGCACAGGAGCTTGCCTGTATGACTTCGTCCAAGTTAGCTGAATCCGGTCGCTTCGTGGCCGATCGTGATCGTGTAGCGCAGATCGACCGGCGCGAGGTTGCACGCTTTCGCGAACGCACACCCGCGTCCCACGCCCTTCGCGAACGCGCTCTGGCGGTGATGCCGGCTGCCGTGCCCAATTCATGGATGGCCGGCTACTATTCCCATCCGCAACTCTATGCCGAGCGTGGGGAAGGAGCTTGCTTCTTCGATCCGGATGGCAATCGCTATGTCGACATGAACGTTTCGGACCTTTCGATGACGATCGGTTTCGGGGTGAAAGATGTCGAGGAGTCGCTTGCCCGGCAATATCGCAAGGGCGCCCACTTCCTGCTGCCGACCGAGGACGCCATTGCCTCTGCAGAGCTGCTGGCGGCGCAGACCGGCATGCCGGCATGGCAGTTCACCGTTTCGGCGTCCGGATCGAACACCGACATCATGCGCATTGCCCGCCACATGACGGGCCGCCGAAAGCTTGTCGTCTTTGAAGGGAAGTATCACGGGCATCTCGAAGAGACGCTCGTTGTTTCCCACGACGGGCACAATGTCCCTGAATATCAGGGGATGTCCGGAAAACGCGCGGAAGACACCATCATTCTGCCGTTCAACGATCTCGAAGCGGTTTCGCGCGTGCTGAAGCAGCGCGATGTCGCATTGGTGCTGACCGAACCGACGATGACCAATTGCTCGCTCGTGATGCCGGATCCCGGCTATCTCGAAGGATTGCGCCAGATCACCCAAGAGACTGGCACAATGCTCTGCATCGACGAAGCGCACACATATTCATTCGCTTATGGCGGCCTGACCAGGAAGTGGCAGCTGAAGAGCGACTTCATGACCTTGGGTAAGGGCTTCGGTTCGGGGGTCGCCTTCGCCGCCTATGGCATGACCCGCGAAGTGTCGGATCATGTCGAACGGCATCTTGATATCCTCCACCGCCGGTCCGGCATCGGGCTGGGCGGAACCCTTTATGGCAATGCGTTGTCGATGGCGGTCGCCCGGGTCATGCTCGAGCGCGTCCTTACCGAAGCCGCTTACGACCGCATCGCCAATCTCGGCACGCAGTTGGCCGACGGGATCGATGCCATCTGCCGCGATCTCGATCTCCCGTGCAAGGCGTTTCGTCTCGGGCCCCGCTCAGGCCTCTGCCTCACGCCGGAATTGCCGCGGAACTACCAGGATGCGCGCGCATCGATGGACCTCGACATGCTCGATGCCCGGCGTGTCTTCATGGCCAACAGGGGATATTGGGACTGCATCGTCAGCGCCGGCCCGCAAGCTTCTTTTGCGCATTCCGTAGAGGACATCGAAGGCTACGTCGCCATCATGGCCGAATTCATGGAAGAACTTGTGCGGGGATAACGAATGGTGACCCGGCGTCTTGTGACCTGCCGGAATTTCTTGGACATAATTCAATTGCAAAAGAAAGAGAATTAAAATGGGGATGCCATCAGACGATCGGACCGATGCCGCAATGAAGCCTCCCTTCGCGGCGCGGTATGACAATTTCATCGATGGACGCTGGCTCGCGCCACGAGCCGGTCGCTACTTCGATAATGTTTCGCCGATCACCGGAGCGGTCGTCGGACAGATTGCGCGTTCGCAGGCAGAGGACGTGGAGGACGCGCTGGATGCCGCGCATCGTGCCAAGGATGCCTGGGGCCGGACACCGGTTGCCGAACGCGCGCTGATCCTCAACCGCATCGCCGACCGGATGGAAGCCAATCTGGGCAAGCTCGCGCTTGCCGAGACCTGGGACAATGGCAAGCCGATCCGCGAATCCACGGCGGCAGACCTGCCGCTCGCCATCGATCACTTCCGCTATTTCGCCAGCGTTATCAGGGCGCAGGAAGGGTCGATCGGGGAAATCGACCATGACACCGTAGCCTATCACTTTCATGAGCCACTGGGTGTGGTGGGGCAAATCATCCCGTGGAACTTCCCGCTGCTCATGGCCACCTGGAAACTGGCGCCGGCACTGGCTGCGGGGAATTGCGTGGTACTCAAGCCGGCCGAACAGACGCCGGCATCGATCATGGTGTGGATTGACCTCGTCGGGGACCTGCTTCCGCCCGGCGTTCTCAATATAGTCAACGGCTTCGGCCTCGAAGCGGGCAAGCCGCTCGCCTCGTCCAGCCGCATCGCGAAGATCGCCTTTACCGGCGAGACGACCACTGGCCGTCTAATCATGCAATATGCGAGCGAGAACCTGATCCCGGTCACGTTGGAACTGGGGGGCAAGTCGCCCAACATCTTCTTCGACGATGTTGCGAGCCAGGATGACGACTTCTTCGACAAGGCGATCGAGGGCTTCGTCATGTTCGCCTTGAACCAGGGCGAAGTCTGCACCTGCCCCAGCCGCGCGCTGATCGCCGAATCCATATACGACCGTTTCATGGAGCGCGCGCTGAAGCGCGTCGCCGCGATCCAGATGGGCAATCCGCTCGATCCCGCGACGATGATCGGCGCGCAAGCCTCGTCCGAGCAGTGCGAGAAGATTCTCTCGTACATCGACATCGGGCGCCAGGAAGGCGCAGAACTGTTGGCCGGCGGCAAGGCGGTCAATCACGGCGGGGCACTGTCGGGCGGCTATTATATCGAGCCGACGGTATTTCGCGGGCACAACAAGATGCGGATCTTCCAGGAAGAAATTTTCGGGCCGGTCCTTTCAGTCACGACGTTCAAGGACGAGGAAGAGGCGCTCGAAATCGCCAACGACACGCTGTACGGATTGGGGGCCGGCATCTGGAGCCGCGATGCAAACCGATGCTACCGCTTCGGCCGCAATATCAAGGCCGGCCGAGTGTGGACCAACTGCTACCATGCTTATCCGGCGCACGCCGCGTTCGGTGGGTACAAGCAATCCGGTATCGGGCGCGAAAATCACAAGATGATGCTCGACCACTACCAGCAGACGAAGAACATGCTGGTCAGTTACAGCCCGAAGAAGCTGGGCTTCTTCTGATGTGGTGGAGCAGTCAGGCCATGTGGGGCATGCTTCATGGAGATGGATAAAACGACGAACGCCGATCCGTCGTTAGCGGTCCCACGTGTCGTGGCTTCTCCGGCTGCGCGTGCTTTCATCGCCGAATTGACGGCGGAGCATGGCCCACTGCTGTTCCATCAATCGGGAGGATGCTGCGATGGCTCGTCGCCAATGTGCTATCCGGCAGACGGATTTCGCATCGGCGGCAGCGACGTCTTGCTGGGCACCGTGGACGACGTTCCGGTCTACATCGGGTCTGGCCAGGCCGCTGCCTGGGCGCACACCCAACTGATTCTCGATGTCGTGCCCGGGCGCGGCGGCATGTTCAGCCTGGACAATGGCCGGGAGAAGCGTTTCCTGACGCGCGGCCGCGTTTTCACACCGGCGGAAATGGCGGCGCTGGCTGAACAGGCCGGGACGCCGAAGGCTATGAGCCCCGACAAGAACAGTGAGCATTGACATGCCCCAAAACGAGAGGTCTGGATCCAGCGCGATAGAACCAGGCTTTGCCAATACCTGGCGCAGGAGCCTCGAAGATCCCGAGGCGTTCTGGATGGACGCCTCGACGGTCATCGATTGGGGCGTAGCGCCGCGCCGCGCGTTCGATCCCGAAGCGGGATGGTTTCCCGGCGCCACCCTCAATACTTGCTACAACTGCCTCGACCGTCATGTGCTGCAGGGACGAGGCGGACAAGCAGCTCTTGTTTACGAAAGCCCGGTCACCGAAAAGTCGATGCGCTGGACCTTCGAGGAGGCGCTGCATGAAGTCGGGCGCGTGGCCGCCATGCTGCTGCGCCTTGGCGTCGCCTGCGGCGATCGCGTGGTTATTTACATGCCGATGGTGCCCGAAGCGATTTTCGGGATGCTGGCCTGTGCGCGCATCGGCGCAATCCATTCGGTGGTGTTCGGGGGCTTCGCGGCGCACGAACTGGCCAAGCGCATCGACGATGCGGCCCCCAAGCTGCTCATGACCGCCAGCTGCGGGATCGAAGGCGCCCGCGTCATTTCCTACATGCCGATCGTAGACGAAGCGGTGGCCTCCGCTATCCATCAAGTCGATCACGTCGTGGTGCTTCAGCGCGACCAGTGTGTCGCGGAGTTGAACCCGGATCGCGACCTTGAGTGGGCGACCCTGCGGGAGGCGGCTGTGCGGGATCCGGCCCCGGCCTGCGCAATGCTCGGTTCGGATGCACCGCTCTATATCCTCTACACCTCGGGCACCACCGGGACGCCCAAAGGCGTGGTCCGGGACAACGGAGGTCATGCCGTCGCGCTCGCCTGGTCGATGGCGAACATCTACGGGGTCGGTGCGGGCGATGTTTTCTGGGCGGCGTCAGACGTGGGCTGGGTCGTTGGTCACAGCTACATCGTCTATGCGCCGCTCTTGGTCGGGGCGACTACCCTGCTCTATGAGGGCAAGCCCGTGGGGACACCCGACGCCGGGGTCTTCTGGCGCACGATTGCGACAAATCGCGTCAAGACGTTCTTCACCGCCCCCACCGCGATCCGTGCAATCCGCAAGGAGGATCCGGACGGGCAATTGCTGGCCGACATAGGCACCGGCGACCTTACCGCCATTTTCCTTGCCGGCGAGCGCGCCGACCCCGACACGGTGCTCTGGCTCGAGCGGCACAGCCGTCTTCCGGTGGTCGACCACTGGTGGCAGACTGAGCTTGGCTGGCCAGCAATTGCGCCTTGCCTGGCGCTGGGCGACAAGCGGCGAAAAGTGGGCAGCGCCGGGCCGCCGGTTCCAGGCTACGATGTGCTGATCGTCGACGAGGATGGCGCAGGGCGGCCGGCAGGCGAAAACGGGGCCATCGTCATCCGCCAACCATTGCCGCCGGGCGCGTTTCGCGGACTCTGGAACAATGCTGCTGGCTTCGACAGGTGTTTTCAGCGCTTTCCCGGGTACTACGAAACTGGAGACTATGGCTTTATCGACGACGATGGCTTCGTCTTCGTCATGGGGCGCACCGACGACATCATCAACGTTGCCGGCCACCGGCTCTCGACCGGGCAGATGGAGCAGATCGTTGCGGCAGTCGACGGGGTGGTCGAATGCGCTGTCATCGGCGCGGACGACACGATCAAGGGAATGGTACCACTCGCCTTCGTCGTGGCGCGCAAGGACTGCAACGAGGGGGCGTTGCCCGCCGATGTCATCGCTGCAGTCCGGCACGAACTCGGCCCGGTCGCAGCCCTGCGCGAAGTTCACGTTGTCCCGGCGCTTCCCAAGACGCGCTCGGGGAAGATCTTGCGAAGTCTGCTCCGGAAGATCGCCAACGGGCAAGACTGGACCATCCCGCCGACCATCGAGAATGAGGCAACGCCATTCCTGATAGCGGACATGCTTCAAATGCCCACGAAAACTGGCGGCTGAGGACGGTAATGCCACGCCGCCGCCTGTCCAATGGAAACGGTGTGGCAAATGACGCTTTTGGCGTTACAAACCCGATGATTTGGCGCTCACGGCGCAGCCCGGTTTATCCGGTCGCGTAGAAATAGACACGATGCGGCTGCTGGACATCTGGGTCATCAACGCAAAGGCGTGGATCAAGGGGAGATAAAGACATGGGGTATTCTGGAAAGATTCGAGACAATCTGTTGGTTGGGGTCGCGACGGCTGGTATCTTGATCGCCACCTCTGCTCAGGCGCAGACGCCGGAGCAGAAATCGCCCGCCGCGGAGGCGCAGAACACGATCGAGATTAACGAGATTGTCGTGACTGCGACCCGCAGAACGGAGACTCTGTCAAAAGTTCCGATCAGTGTCAGTGCTTTCTCCCAGAAGGATCTTGAGTCCAGGGGCGCGCGCGAGTTTTCGGACGTGGTCCGCCTGACACCAGGTCTATCACTGCAAAAATCTCCGATCGGCGGCAACGAAATCTCGATCCGCGGCATCTCGTCCAGCGCAGGTGCTTCGACCACGGGTATCTACATCGACGAAACGCCGATCCAGGCGCGCAATCTGGGCTATGCTCCCAGCACGGCGTTCCCGAGCCTGTTCGACATCGAACGAGTCGAGGTTCTTCGCGGTCCGCAGGGAACGCTGTTCGGTGCGGGATCGGAAGGCGGCACTGTCCGCTTCATCCAGACCGAACCAAGTCTGACCGATTATTCATATCGGGGACGGGCCGAGATCGCCACAACGCGAGGCGGGGCGGCGAGCTATGAAGCAGGTGCGGCCGTCGGCGGCCCGCTTATTCAGGACAAGCTCGGTTTCCGGGTGAGCGCCTACTATCGCCGCAATGGCGGCTGGATCGACGATGTGGACGGCACTTACACCATACTCGATCCTACCGCAGCATCCTATGAAAAGGCGATCAGTTTCAACAAGACCTCCACGATAAACAAGAACGCAAACTTCGACACGACGCTCCTGTTGCATGGCGCCCTGACCTTCAAGCCGGGCGATAACTTCACAGTAACTCCTTCGATCACGTATCAGAAGCTGCACACCAACGATGGTGTGGGATTATTCTGGCTTGCCGCGTCCAACCCGGGCAAGGCCCAATTTGCCCGTTACCTGTACCAGGCGGGCAATCCCGCAACCAATCCGGCATTAACGGCCCTCTCGGGCACGAACCGCGAACCGGGGAACGATCGGTTCGTCCTTCCAGCGCTGAAGATCAATTGGGATTTCGGCTTCGCGTCGCTCACGTCCAACACCTCATACTATGATCGCCTGCAAGGCCAGCGCGCCGACTATACCCGATACTACTGGCGTTACATGACGCAGGACTTCGTGCCGCTGGCCGGGGCGCGCGCTAACTCCGATTTTGTCAACAAGCAAAAGAACTTCGTTCAGGAACTGAGGCTGCAATCGGGTCATCCGGAGATGCCCCTGCAGTGGTTGGTCGGGGTCTTCTATTCGCATGACAAACAGCAGGACCGGCAACCGATCTCCGAAAACTTCACGGCTAATCTTCCTGTAATCTCGTTCGGCGGAATTCCGTTTGGCGTTGCCGATGGTGAACCGTTCGGGCCGGGTTCCACCGCTTTCCTCAACACCTTCGGCGAGCCCTTGCTTCCGGGATCGGTCAGCTATGATGAGGACCGGCGCGTTAACGAAAGCCAGCTGGCCGGCTTTGCCCAGGTGGACCTTCGCGTGTCCAGCACGTTGAAGTTCACGGCGGGCGTGCGCGTTTCGCGAAACTGGTTCAGGCAGAGCGTCGATCTGCTCGGCCCGGAAAGCAACATCAACGCGCCTTACGGAACGCCCTGTTTCGTCTACGCAGGACCGGGAGGCACCTGCACGGTCGGCCAAGGGCCGCTTGCGCCTGCGGACCTCAGAGCGAAGAGCAGGAAGGTGGAGACGTCCGTCACCCCCAAGTTCGGCGTCACCTTCGAACCGGATTCGCGCAACCTCTTCTATGCCACCGCCGCGAAGGGCTTCCGCCCCGGCGGTTCAGGGCCGATCATTCCACCGTTCGTGTGCGATGCAGACCTGCAGTCGCTCGGCTATAATTCGGCGCCGACGACATACAACTCCGACTCGGTGTGGAGCTACGAGGTTGGCAGCAAGAACCGTATCCTCGACGGTCGCGCGTCCGTCGCGATGAGCGGCTACATCATCAAATGGAAGAATATCCAAACCAATATCGCTCTTCCAACCTGCGGCTACAGCTTCGTCGACAATGCCGGCAGTGCGACCGCCAAGGGGTTCGATCTGTCGCTTGAAGTCCGGCCGTTCGAGGGCCTGAGCATTACCGGTTCGGTGGGCTATACCAAGGCCACCTTTGACAATGACGTTGTCCGCGGCAACGGCTTCATCTTCCCTGGCGGTTCCGGCATTCCCGGTGCCAGCGCGCCTTGGAACACGTCGGTGTCGGGCATGTACAACCTTCCGCCCATCGGTCCGGTGAATATCTACACCCGGCTGGATTTCACGCATACTTCGCGTGAACGCAGGGCCGGTGTGACGCAGCCCGGCGCTTTCGGGTACAATCCCCTGGCGCGGCAAGCCCCGGCCTATTCAACGCTGAATGCACGCGTCGGCTTCACGTTCAACCATTTCGATTTGTCGGCCTTTGTGACGAACATCACCGATGCGCACCCCTATCTGTCGCTCCTTCCCGCGTCACAGCCGATCCCGAACGATCCGGTGTGGGCGGCGACGACGCTGAGGCCGCGCACCATTGGAGTGACACTGTCCGTCAAATAGCGGGGCATGGAGTACGGGCAGCGCCCGGAGCCGGTGTCCGGGACGGTGCCCGGCCCCGGCTCTGCCCAAATAACGCCTGGGCAGGATAGAGGGACACGAGCGTGAACAATGAACTGAAGCATAATTCTGTGTCGTTCGTTGGATCAATGATGATGGGCGTCGCCGGCAGTGCGCCGGCATCGACGATCGCTGCAGGAACTGCGACGTTGATTGCCGCCGCGGGAGCCTTTGCACCGGTTGCGCTCCTTGTTTTCGCAATTCCTATGCTCGGGATAGCAAAGGCTTACCATGCGCTCGGTGCTCGCGATGCGAGCGCCGGCGCATCCTACCAATGGACGACCGCCATATTCGGCAAGTTCCTGGGCTTCTTTGCCGGCTGGTCGCTGCTTGTCGCCACTCTATTGTATATGGTCACGGGCACTGTCCCCATCGCAACCGCGACCCTTAACATGATCGCGCCTCACCTGGTTGGGAATGTCGTCGTCACCTCGGCGGTGGCAAGCATCTGGTTCGTGGTTGTCTCGATGATCGTCGTCGGCGGCATCACCGCGACCAGCCGGGCTCAAACGGTCCTGACGATGGCGCAGCTGATCATCATGATCGTCATCCTCGCTGTCGCGCTGGGCCACGTCTATGCCACCGGAACCGCGGCGAAGCTCGGAATGCAGTGGCTGGGGCAGGGGATGACGCTGGACAAGCTTGCGGCCAGCTCCTTGATTGCGGTCTATTTCTACTGGGGCTGGGACGCGACATCTAATCTCAGCGAGGAGACGGTCGGCGGTGGCCAGCAAGCCGGTCTTGGCGGGCTTTTCAGCATCCTGATCACGATCCTGCTCTATTCCGGCTTTGCCGCGGTGGCGCTGTTGGTGTTCTCCGGACCGGACGCGCAGAATCTGACTGACAACCTCATTTTCGATATCGCGAACCGGATTGGCCTGTCCCATGGCGGCGGAGTTCTCGCGTCCGCCGCCGTCATATTGTCGAGCATCGCAGCGCTCGAGGCGACAATGATCATGTTTTCGCGCACCCTCTTCGCGATGGGGCGAGATGGAACAATGCCCTCGATGTTCGGGAAGGTCGACGATCGGACGCAATCGCCCTCACGCGCGATCTACGCCATTATCGCGCTGGGCTTGGCCTTGATTTGGGGATCGGCTCTCATGCCCAGTGTGAACCTTGTCTTGTCCTCGTCGGTCCGCGCTGTAGGCTTCCAGGTCAATTACTACTTCGCGCTGGCCGGTTTGGGAGCGGCATGGGTCTTCAGGCATAGCTACAAGGAATCGATCCGGAACTGGCTGGCACTGTGCCTGTTCCCCGCGATCAGCAGCATGGCGCTGATTGGCCTCGGGCTTTACGCGGTGACAACCTTCGACATTTGGACTAATCTTGTTGGGCTTGGCACTTTCGCATTTGGCCTATGTTTTATTTGGATGAGCTATCGTCCACCAAATGTACGAGGGCTCGCCAGGAATGAAACTGCGGAAACCGCCTGAGGCCGCTCAGTCGCCAACGGTCATCGACCCTCGGCACGCCGTGCGACTCCGAAAAATGGCGCAGTACGGCCCGTCTGCGCTTCACTCAGCAACAGCGGCCCTCGGTCGCAACCCTCCTGCCACGCGGTCGAAGAGACAGCATGGCAGACATATTAGGCCGTGCATCGGCAAATCGCAGCGAGATGGTATCCTCGTTTGGGGCGCTATGCGCATCGCGCCTCTAATAATTATTGACTAATCAATGAAAATATGATCTTTCCGGATACACGACTTGACACCGTTTGAGATCGCTCGCCCTTCCCGCCTCGCAGCTGAGTTTCAGTATTGTACGGGCCTTGCGGACAAGCAGAGAGGCGATTTGGTAGACCGATAGGGCTCGCGGGCGCCGAGCTGGCAGGGGCGGGGATAGCTTCATGAGTGAGAACATGTGGCCGGTTGCGAAGATATCAGCTCTCTTCTCCGCGTCGCTCGCGCTAGCTTTGTTGCCCGCGCATATCCGATCTGAGGAAGGGCTACAGCACGGGACTTGCGAAAGCCTGCAGCGATTGGATGATGGCGACATGCGGGTGCTGGAAGCACATGATGTCGCGGCCGGGGTGGCGCCTTCGTTCTATGGCGAGAAGGACGGCTTGCGGATGCCGGCACACTGCCTAATGCGCGGCAGCTTTGGCGAGCGCAAGGGCGTGGGCGGACGGAGCTTCGAAACCCGTTTCGAGCTGCGCATGCCGGCCGCGTGGAACGGACGCTTCCTGTTCGAAGGTGGCGGGAACATGGACGGGGTGGACTGGCCGGCATATGGCACCCTGTTCGGGCGGCTGTCGCCCAGCGCGCTCGAACGCGGCTTCGCGGTCGTGCGCTCGAACGGCGGACATGTGAGCCCCGGCAACAATTCGGTGGACGGGACCTGGGCAGTCGATCAGCAGGCGCGCGTCGATTATGGCTCCGTCGCGCTCGATCGCGTAGCGATTGCCGCCAAGCGCATCGTCGCCACATATTACGGCAAGCCCGCCTGGCGCTCCTATTTCGTCGGCTGCTCCAACGGTGGGCGGCAGGCGCTGCTCGTCACCCAGAAGTTCCCGAGCTACTTCGATGGCGTTGTCGCCGGCAACGCCGCGTTCAACCTTGTGAGGATCGCGCCACGCCTGTCGTGGACGACCGCACAGCTGAGCAAGATTTCCCGACCCGGCATCGGCGCGTTCTCGCATGCCGATATGGACCTGGTGGCCAAGGGGGCGGTGAAGCAGTGCGACAAGCTGGACGGGCTGGCCGACGGCCTGATCCAGGATGTCGCGGCGTGCAGGTTCGATCCGGTGGTGCTGCAGTGCAAGGGTGCGAAGACGGCGTCCTGCCTCTCTGCGGCGCAGGTGACGACGTTGAAGCGGATCATGACAGGACCGCTCGACGCGCAAGGGACGCCCTACTACGCGCGACTTCCGTATGACTCCACCGCTCCGGGCTGGGCCGGGCCGGAACAGGCCGATCCGACCGCGCCCTCGCTTTTCATGGACACTATGCGCTATTTCGCGAGCACACCGCCCAACCCCAGGCTCGATGCCCGTGACGTGCATTTTCCCGGCGTTTTCAAGAGCCTGGAGAGCGCACGCGAATTGGTCGATGCGGAAGGGACGATGCTCAACAGCTTTGCCCCGCATTCGAAGCTGATCATCTACCACGGCACCAGCGACTATGCCCTGTCCACCTTTGAGATCACCGGCTGGTACGACCGGTTGGGGCAGGACACCGGGGGGAGGACACAGGACTGGGCGCGGCTGTTTCTGGTACCGGGGATGATGCATTGCGGCGGCGGCAAGGCAACCGACGATTTCGATCCGCTCGCGGCCATCCAGGCGTGGGTGGAAGAGGGCCGGGCGCCGGACCGGATCATCGCCACGGGCAAGGAGCTGCCCGGGATCAGTCGGCCGCTGTGCCCATGGCCCAAGGTGGCGCGCTATGGCGGAGGCGACCCCAAGCGCGCCGAAAGCTTCGAGTGCAGCTGAACCAGCCTGCGCTTCGATCCCTGCCGCCGGAAAACGCCCGCGCCGCTTGAAGCGACGCGCCGGCTGCGGCCAATCTTGCATGACCGGGAGAGGATGATTCATGTCGCGCATACACATGTTCATGGCCGGAGCCGCGGGCTTCTACATGATGCTGGCCCCGTTCGGCGCAGCATCGGCCGCCGACGAGCCGGTCACGCGAGCGATAGCGTTCGCCCCGCCTTGCCGGACGGGGTAACGCCACCCCCGACCACGCGGTAGCGGGAAAGGCCGGCTTCGAGCAGATCGAGATCGGCGCCATCGGGCGCGAGCGCGACCTTGCTTTCCAGGTTGAAGAGCATCGTTGGCCGGGTGCGGTCGTAGGCAGTCCAGACGGGGATGCCGCGGTGCTGCGGATTGCCGCTGCGCGCGAAGGCGAGCCATGCCCCACCCATCTGCCGCTGCATGCGGTTCTGGGCGTCCACTTCACCGGGCTCGACGGGTTCGGCGCCCACCGTATCCAGCGCGAAGCCGATGTCGATGGCATGGGGGGACATGAGCAGTCCGCCGCGTGCGCCGGTGGCCCAATCCATCCGGTAGTTCCACACCGGCGCGCCGCCCAGCCGCGCCTGTTCATCGGCGATGCGGTGGGTGAAGAAGCGGGTGGGCCAGTCCGAGCGGATCAGGGCATCGGCTTCCCACAGACTGGCCGACGGGTGCGCCGCGCGATAGTGCGCGAGGATCGCGGCGGCATCGGCGCCGAAGATCGGATCGAGGTCCTGCACGACCTGTTCGACGGTGCGGTGCGGCGCCGATGGATGCGCGTCCAGGAAATACTCAGTCATTTCCGTGCGGGTGGAGCCGATCATTAGCGGAATGTTGCGCGAAAGCGGTGACGCGCCGTTCCAGAACGGGTGCTGCGGCAGGGTGGCGCCATCGATCACGGGAGCAAAATCCTGGATCACACCCATCACGCCGAAGCCGCCGATCTCGTCGAAGATGCGGTAATAGGCGCGCATGATGGCTTCGAGCGGCGCATTCTGGATGTCGGCGACGCGTTCGTGCTCGATCCCGAGCAGGTCGAGTAGGCGGCTGCTGAGCTTGCGCGCATAGGTCGGCTCCAACGCCAGGGGGGCGGGGCCGCTCTGGATGATTGCCTTGTGGAACAGGCCGTGCGCGGCGGGCATCGCCATTAGCAGCGATACCTTCTGCCCGCCGCCGGACTGGCCGAGGATGGTGACGTTGTCGGGGTCTCCGCCAAACTCCTCGGCGTGGTCGCGCACCCACTGCAGCGCCTGCACGAGATCGAGCATCCCAGCGCTGGCCGAGCCGACAAACCGCGAATCCCAGTCTTGCAGCCAGGCAAAGCCGAGGATGCCGAGGCGATGATTGGGGCTGACCATCACGACATCGCCGTGCGCCGCAATGTTCGTGCCGTCCTGATAGGCGCCGGCAGCGGACAGGCGCCAGAGCCCGCCGCCATGGATCCAGACCATGACCGGCCGCTTGCGGCCATCGCGCAAGGCGGGAGTCCAGACGTTGAGCGTGAGGCAATCCTCGCTTTCCGGCCCCGCGCCGGGGCGGGGATGATCCGGGTTCGATTGCGGGGCGGCGGGGCCATCATGATGGGCCTGCAACGGTTCCGTCCACGGCGTAGGCGGCGTGGGCGGCATGAAGCGGTTGGCGCCGCCGGTCGGCCCGCCATAGGGAATGCCCTTGAAGGCGATGGCGGTGCCGGTGTCGCGCCCGACGACCAGCCCCGATTGCGTGCGCGCGGTGACAGCGTTTCCCGAGCGGGACGCAGCGGAGTTGAGCGTTCCGGCAAGCCCGCCGGCCATCGGCGCCAGCAGCAGCGGCGTGGCGAGCGCCTTCATCGCGTGCCGCCGGTCGAGCTTGGTCATGTCTGCTTCCTTCCGCGAATGGCGCTTCGGTCAGCGGGCGTTGGCGAGGGCCGGCTGGGCATGGCCGCACAGGCGTGCGACCAACGCCTCGATATCCGTTGGCAGGGCATCGCCACGCCATGCCACATGGCCATCGGGGCGGCTGAGCAGCAGCGCGTGCCGGTAGGTTTCCGGCCGCTGCTCCCCGGCGAGATCGAGCACGGTCAGGGGCATGCCCGCACGGTCCGCAGCGTTCACCAGACGTGCGATGCTGGCAGCGGGATCGAACACCATCAGGGTGTAACCCTGACCCATGCGGTCATAGACCGAAGAACCGTCGGCGAGCCGGAAATGAGGCGTGCGGCATCCGGGCACGGTCGAGGGCGTGTAGTCGTACATCGTGTAGGCCGGGGCCTGCGCCCCGTCGTAGACGATGATCGGGGAATCCGGGTAGAAATAGCCGAAGTTCAGCCCGGCGCAGGCGAACTGCTGCACGTGGAGGGCATAGGCTTCGGCGCCGATCTTGCGGCGCAGCGCATCGGCCTCGGGCCCCTCGTCATCCACTTCGGCCGGGATGCCGAGCCGTTCGGCGATCGCCTTCTGCGCATGGTTCATCGCATAACGCGAGACCTGGTCGGTGATCGGATGACGCTCGGCCTCGTAGGCGTCGAGGATGGCAGGGCTGGCCCAGCCGTTGACGGTTGCCGCCAGTAGCCACGACAGGTTCATGGCGTCAGCGATCCCCGCGTTCATGCCATAGCCGGCATAGGGCACCCACAAGTGCGCGGCATCGCCGCAGATGAAGCCACGGCCTGAGCGGAACCTGTCGGCCACCAAGCGGCGACCGATCCAGTCTTCCCGGCGGATCACCTCGTACTCGAAGCTCTCGTCCACCCCCAGCAGCGCGCGCAGCCAGTAATCGCGGTCCACCGCGTCGAAGCCGCTTTCCGCGGGCAGCAGGTAGTTGTGCAGCAGCCAGGTCTCCTTGCCGTCGATGGCAATCAGGTTGCCGGCGCGCCTGCCGATGTAGAGGTAGCTCATCCAGGCCGGATCGCTCCGGATCATGTCGAGCAGGGCGGGCGCGCGGAAATAGGTCGATTGCACACGCTGGATCGCGGAATCGCCTTCCAGCACGGCGCCGATCGCCTTGCGGATGGTGGAGGCGCCGCCGTCGCAGCCGATGAGGTAGTGTCCGGTGATTTCGAGCTGCTGGCCGGTGCGCAGGCACGAGGCTTCGCAGGCGATCCCGCCGCCGCTTTCGGTGAAGCCGCTCACCTCCACATCGTTGAGCAGGGTGATCAGCGGATTGGCGAGGGCGTGTTCGAGCAGGATCGGTTCGAAGAAGATCTGGTTGACGCGGTGGGGCGGCTCGGGCGTGGGCCACCAGCCGTCGACGACGTCGGTGGTGGTGAAGCGATCGCGGCGGCAGGGGATGGGGATGCGGGTCAGCTCGTGCCCCGTGGCGCGGGTGCGCACCACCGCGTCGTTCGGATAATCGTCCGGCAGGCCGACGGCGCGCACTTGCGAGGCGAAGCCGAGCCGTCGGAAGGTTTCCATCGTGCGCGATGAGACGTGGTTGCAGCGCACGGTTTGGTTGGCGCCCGCGGGGTTGCGTTCCAGAACGATGCTGGGGACTGCGCGCCACGCGAGATCGAGGGCAAGGCAAAGGCCGACGGGGCCGGCGCCGACGATGATGACAGGGGCGTGATGGGATGCAGGCATTGGCGGTCAGTCTTTCATCGCTATTCGGGTGTTGCCGGAGCGCCGGCATCGGCGCGCAAGGCTTTCGGTGGTGAAGGCGGCGACGCTGATCGGGACCTTGCTGAGCTTTTCATCCTGACGCGTGGCAGTAACGACGATCTCGTTGGTCTGGTGGGCATTGCTCGCGTCCTGCTCGCTGGCGCCGGTCTGTGCATGTGCCGATGCCGCGAATGCGCCGGCCATGGCCACTGCAAGTGCGACAAGGTTCGTCGTCGTGAGCATGGTGGAACGGCGGAGATTCATTTTTTCCTCCCGATTTGCTGCGCCAGTCCCCGCTTGCCAAGCTGCCGCCATTGTTGGACCAAAAATGATCAGATGACTGAGTAATTCCGGGCAAATGCGCCGTCAATGATTCTGTGATTAATCAAATAAAAGGATGACTGACGCCTCTCGGCGCGTTTTCACGCGGGGGCAGGCGCGGTTTTTGCTGCGGACCTGCCGAGGAACACGACAAGGATGGCGACCGTGAAGGGGAAGGCCGCGACCACGGCCATGGTCAGTTTCAGCGTGAAAGCCTGGGCCAGGGCAAGACCGCCGAAGAGCGGCAGGACAACGCCGCCGATCCGGCCCGCACCGCCCGCCCAGCCGATCCCGGTGCTGCGGATATGCGTGGGATAGACCTGGGCCATCGTCATGTTGAGGCCGGCCTGGCCACCGCCTTGGAAGAACGCCATGGTGAAGAGCGCCGAGGTGAACCACACGCTGCCGAACGGGATGTGGCCCAGCAGCAGGATCGCCATGGAATAGCCCAGGAAGAACAGCGGAATGGGCAAGTGCCGACTGACCCGGTCGAGCAGGGCGCCGATCGAAAGCATCCCGACAATGCCGCCAAGCAGGCCGATCATCGCCGATCGGGCAAAAGCCTGGATGGATACGCCCGCCATCTGTTGCAGGAAGCTAGGCAGCCACGCGGCCACCAGTGTGATGGTACCCATCGAAAAGAAGCATGCGGCGAAAAGCAGCGTGCTGGTGACGAAGCGCCCGTCACGGAACAGGTCGATTGGGTTGGCGCGGGTCTTGCCGGCATCGCGGACGCGCGAGATGTAACGCTCTTCCCCGGTCAGGGTAATTTCTGGCGCAAGCCGGCGGATCGTGCGGGCGATGGCGGGATCCAGCGGGTCCTTTGCCGCGCGAAAGGCGATGGATTCCGGCAGCGCCAGCGCCAGTGCGGCCAGCAATGCCAGCGGCATTGCACCGCCGACGAGGAAGCCCGCCTGCCAGCCATAGCCCGGGACCAGCAGCGCAGTCATCGAACCGGCGACATTGCCGAGGCTGTATCCCGCCATCCCGGCCGAAAGGAACATCGCGCGCTGGCGCAGCGGCGTGAATTCCGAGATCAGCGACACCGCATAGGGCAGAACCGCGGCAAGGAACAGGCCCGTAACGCCGCGCAGGCCCGCCAGCACGAGTATCGAGGGCGAGAACGCCGTGGCGATCGTCAGTACGCCGAATAGGGCGAAGGCGATCAGCAGCATGCGCTTGCGGCCCAGCTTGTCGCCCAGCGGGCTCATCAGGAAAGCGCCGATCGCAAGGCCGATCTGCTGTGTCACGATCACAGGAGTCATCGCCGCAGGGGTTACGCCAAAGTGCTTTGCAATGGCGGGCGCAATCTTGCCGACCATGTAGATGTCGAAGCCATCGATGAACATCACGAGGAAGCAAAGGGCGAGAATGCCGAAATGCACCGGGCGGAGCCGCTGCCGGTCAATGAACTCCTGCACGTCGAAGGTCTTGGGTAACATCGTCATTTCCCTCTCCGTTTCGCCGGATGTATTTGTTGTCGCTGGCCTCAGACTTGGTGGATCGTCTTAGTGACCATGCACGCCATCAGGCCTTCCGGCCCGTCCTCGGCGCCATGGCCGCTTTGCTTGACTCCGCCGAACGGGGCGTCGGCCGCCGCAAGGCCCGTGGTGTTGATGCCGACCATGCCAGCCTCGATGGAATCGGCGATAATGTTGGCCCGGCGGGCATTTTCGGTGAAGGCGAACGCGGCAAGGCCGAAGGGGAGGCGGTTGGCCTGTTCCACCGCTTCGTCCAGCGTGGCGAACCGGGCAATGGCGGCGACCGGGCCGAAAGGTTCGTCGTTCATCACGCGGGCGCTGCGCGGCACGTCCGCCAGGATGGTCGGTTGCCAGAAGTTGCCGGGGCAATCCTCGCGCTCACCGCCACTGACGATGCTGGCACCTTGCGCCTGCGCATCTGCAACAATCTCGGCCATTGCGGAAATCCGCCGCGGGTTGGCGAGCGGTCCCATCTGGGTTTGGTCGTCCAAGCCATTGCCGAGCCGGGTGCCGCCGAACCGGTTGGCAAACGCGGCGACGAAGCGATCGTGGATGCCATCCTGGACATAGAAGCGCGTGGGCGAAACACAGACTTGGCCCGCGTTCCGTGCCTTGCCCACCGCCAGCGTTTCCACGGTGCGTTCCAAATCGCAATCGTCGAACACGATCACCGGGGCATGGCCACCCAGTTCCATCGTGGTGCGCTTGACGGTATCGGCGGCGAGCCGCAGCAAGTGCTTGCCAACCGCGGTGGAGCCGGTGAAGCTGACCTTGCGGATCACCGGGCTGGCCAGCAGGTGGCGCGAGACCTCGTCGGGCACCCCGAACACGAGCTGGACCACGTCCGACGGGCAGCCGGCGTCGACCAGCGCCCGCACCACCGCCATGGCCGAGGCGGGGGTTTCCTCGGCCGGCTTCAGAATGACCGAACATCCGGCGGCGATCGGGGCGCCCAGTTTGCGGCCGGGGTTGTGGACCGGGAAGTTCCACGGCGCGAAGGCGGCAACCGGCCCGACCGGTTCATGCACCACCAGCGAGCGCGTGCCTGCAGGCCTGACGAGGACCCGCCCATAAGTGCGCTTGGCCTCTTCGGCATAGAAATCGAACAGCGCGGCGCAGGCCATGGTCTCGATCCGCGTTTCGGCCAGCGTCTTGCCTTCCTCCAGCGTGGCGATCGTGGCGATCTCATCGACGCGCGCGCGCAGGAGGCGGGCGGCTTCCTGCAGCACGCGCGCGCGTTCTCCCGCCGGGGTTGCGCGCCAGGTGCGAAAGCCGCGCTCGGCGCAATGCAGGGCGGTGTCGAGGTCGTCTGCACTAGCCAGCGGCAGTTCACCAAGCGTTTCGCCCGTGGCCGGATTGACTACGCGATGCGTGCGGTCCGCCGCGGTGATCCATCGGCCTGCGATAAACATGCCAAGGCGGGGATAGTTCGCCTGCGCATTTACGGTCATCTGTCGTTCCATCTGCAGATTGCCTCAGGCGGCCATGGCGGTGGCGGGCGCCCAGTTGCCGTGCAGGCCCGGACGGATGCGGAATGGAATGGCCAGCGTCGCGACTGGACCCGGCGCGAGATCGAGCGCATCGAACAGCAGCAGGCGCGAGGCATTCTCCGCTAGGCGGTTCTCGATTACGACGAGGTAGCCATCGCCTTCTGCGGTCGAACCCGGGCGGGGGATGAAGGCGGGTTCCTGCAGCGAACTGGTCGGGCCGATCCAGTAGGTATCGGTTTCGCCGGTGATGCAATCGATGCGGGCCAGCGTGTTCATCATCATGCCGGTGGCGCTGCGCATGCCTGGCAGGTCCACCGGGCGGGTGGCGTCCTGCACCAGTTGCCAGCCATGGCGGTTGGCAAGCCCGGCAAAGCGGTCGTCTATCCGGGGGAATTCGCCGACCAGATCGGCCAGCGGCGCCATGCGGATCTCGTCGCTGTTCGCTGCCATGTCGACCGTCCAGCGCGTCATCCGCGCCGCCGCGGCGGCAGGATCGAACGGAGCGCCCGCGGTGTCGGGGAAGAAGGGGAACATGTTGCCGGCTGCGGTGGGCACGTCGAAATGGATGACGCTGCCGACATTGTGGGCGTTCATTACGTGGCTGGCAAAGCAGGTCGGCGCACGGAACCAGCGCAGGTCTGCAGCCTGCCCGCGGCGCGGCATGACGCCGAGATACACTTCAAGCCCGCGATCGAAGCCGAAGTGGGGCAGGTTGAGGCGCAGCCGGTCCCACGAACCGACGATCGGCACGACGTGAAACACGACGTATTCCTGCGTGAAGGCGAAGTCGTGCATCATGCAGTAGTAGGGGAGCTCGAACCATGCCTCGTGGGCGATCTCCCCGTTTGCGTCGATCACGTAGTACGCCATGTCCGGGGTGCACAGGCCGCGCGCGGCATAGCCGAAAGCGAGCATTTCACCGGTCCGGGCATCGATCTTGGGGTGCGCGGTAAAGGTCTGCGACGTCATCCTGCCGCCGAAGGTGTAGACCGGGTCTATCGTCGCCAGCGTTTCCGGGTCCATCCAGACCGGCGGGCTGTCTTCCTTCAGCGCGAGCAGCTTGCCAGCATGGACGATAACGTTGGTGTTGGCGGTGCTGCGTACTTCGCCCGCAACGGAAGGATCGTCGGTCAGCGGGTTGCGATAGGCGCCGAACAGCGCCTTGCCCGCCGCGCGCTCGGCCTCGAACTTGCGGGTGCGGGCCCATCGCTGTTTCAGCGAAACCGTGCCGTTGCGAAAGCCGAAGCGGCTGACCATGCCATCGCCGTTGAACCAGATGTCGTCCTCGGCCAGCGGCGGGAATTGCGGATCGGGCGCAACGCGGAAGAAGGCGCCTTCCAGGTCCTGCGGCACGCCGCCATCGACGACATCCAGTCGCGGAACGTCGGCCTCTATGCCGGAGGGAGCGAAGATGCCCGTGAAATTGGCGGTTTGCGGAAACTGCACGTCTGACACTTCCACCCGATTTACTTGATTACTCAATTAGAATATTGATTAGTCAGGGAGTGGCTTGCTGGCAAGCACTTTCTGTGGTTCGGTTGGGCCGGCTGTGGCATCGGTAATGGCGGGGGGCGGAACCTTGTGGGCGGCGCACTCGCAGCCGGATATCAGGTGGAAGCGGAACATGCAGGCAAGTGACGACCCGGGAATGAGCAAAGCGACCAATGCCGACGCTGGGGGTGGGCGAGCGTCGCCGGGGGATCCGGTTGCCTTGCCCGGCTGGGCGATCAAGGGGTTGGACTATCCGACCTTTCGCATCGGCCTGCTGGCGAAGGTGATGGACAGGCTGACCATTCGCGACTTGATGGATACCGACGGCCTCACTTATGCCGAATGGCGCGTGTTGGTGCGGCTGGCGGCAGTCGAAGACGGGGGGACGCCGGGGCGCGTGGCGGAACTGGCTTGGGCGGACCTGGGCGAGGTGAGTCGCGCGATCGGCTCGCTCGAACGCAAGGGACTGGTCGAAAGACACAAGAACCCCAGGGACCTCAGGACGTCGATCCTGCACCTGACGGCAAGCGGCAGGGCACAGCACGAGGCAACGCTGGCCCGGCGCAACGGTTTTCACGAACGGCTGCTCGCCCGTTTCAGTCCGGCCGAGCGGGGCCAGCTGGACCGGCTCCTTTCGAAGATCGGCGCGCAGTTGCACGATACCGCGGCGGTCGAGCGGCTGGGCGGGCATCAGAGTACCGCGTAATAGCGGAACAGCGAGTGATCGGGTTCGGAACTGCCTTCGCCGGCGGGGCGGCGGGCGCCCCTTCCGACGATGACCGTTCGGTTCAGCCAATCATGTGGCCCGTCCGGCGCCCGGAAATAGGGCGTGCAGCGAAAATAGGGCGGGACCGGGTCGTGGCCCGGTCGCTCCAGCAGGCCGTGCACATAACCGAGATTGCGGATATAGATCAGCGCGCCGTCGTCGGCCCGGATCATGTAATGGGCGTTGAGTTCGACCACGCCGTCGGTGCGGATCATCGGCCAGTCGGCTCCGCTGTGATCGACCAGCTGGCCCTGCAGCCGGGGGCCGCTGACCACGCCGCCTGCGCCGACGGAGGTGTAGGCGAAGCGCGGGCCGTCGCGATGGATCGGCTCGGTCGACCATCTGCGATCGAAATTGATCCTGATGTCGAACACGTGTTCGAGGCGCACGGAAAGATCGATCTGGTCCAAGGGGGGCGTCCTGTGGTTTTGCCTGCCATCGGGCGGCTTGATGATGATTGAGTAATCAAATAATTGCTCTATGCAAGGGGCTTTATGCCCGCAAGGAGAACGAGCTTGATTGATTGGCAGCCCTTCGCGCCGAAGTTCCGCTATGCGTTCTCGATCTCGCTGACGTTGGGAAAGCCCTATTGGGTGAAGCCCACCACGATGGGTGCAACCCGTGCAGGCGTCTATGCGGTCGAGGGCTCGGTGGAAGGCCCGGGGATCAGCGGCCGCGTAATCCCGATGAGCGGCGGCGACTGGCCGCTGCTGCGCCCCGACGGGGTGATCGACTTCGACGCCCGCTACATGCTCGAACTCGACGATGGCACGGTGATCTACATGCAGAACCGCGGCTATCGCTGGGCCTATACCGAAGAGGTGGCCGAGCGCATGGCGCGGAACGAACCTGCCGAGCCGCACGAATATTACATGCGCGTATCGCCCAAGTTCGATGTGCCGGCGGGGCCGCACGACTGGCTGGCGCGGCACGTGTTCGTGGGCGTGGCCGAGAAGATCCCGGGCGCCAACCGAATCCATTACTTTGTAGTGGAATGATGCGCGGGGCGCTTAGGGTAGGATCTGTAATTCGAGAGGCGCCTAGAGCATTTTCAAGTCAGGTGGAAACATCCGACGACTCGGAAAATGCGGTAAAACAATAACATAGAGCGCCGGTTTTGATTCAATCAAAACCAAACGCGCTCTAGGAGGCGGAGCCAGACGCGGCGACTCTCAGCCTCTGGCCTGTTTTTTCCAGCGGAAGTACCAGACTTCACGGCCTTGCCGACGCGCCTTTTTCTCGTAGCGCGTTTCGGGCCAGTCGTCCGGCCGCACCAGGAAATCCTTGGGCTCCTTGGCCAGCCATTCGAAATCGTCGCGCTGGCCCATCACCATCATCGCCCAACGGCAATAAATCGGATGGTCGGTGCCGAAGCGGAACTTGCCGCCGGGCTTCAGCTTGCGCGCGACGAGATCGATCGGGCCCTTGTTCATGAAGCGGCGCTTCGCGTGGCGCGCCTTGGGCCAGGGATCGGGATGAAGCAGATAAACCCGATCGAGCGAGGCATCGGGCAGGCGTTCGAGCACGTTCAGCGCGTCGCCCATATGCAGGCGGATATTTTTCAGCCCCTCGCGCTCGATATGGCCAAGCGCGCCGACGACGCCGTTCAGGAAAGGCTCGCAGCCGATGAAGCCATGGTTTGGCCGCTCGGCCGCGTGCCACGCCAGATGCTCGCCCGAGCCGAAGCCGATCTCCAGCTCGAGTGGACAGTCTTTGCTGAACAAGGACTTCGCATCCAGCGTTGGCGTCGTGGGCACGCTCAGCTCCGGCAGCATCCGCTCCATCAGCGCGGCCTGGCCGGCGCGCAGGCTATGGCCCGCGCGACGGCCGTAAAGCCGGCGAATGGTGACGGGATCGTTCATGCCGGAACGCTCAAACTATGGTTTGGATTTTTCGAACGCCGCAGCAATGGTGAGATCGACCTGATCGCCCACCAGCGGCACGCCGTAGGAGATACCGAAGGCGCTGCGGCTGATCGTAGTGGTCGCCTCGAAGCCCATGCTATCGGCACCGTTCATCGGCCCTTTGCCTGCGCCGATGAATTTCGCCTTCAACGTCACCGGTTTGGTGACGCCCTTGAGCGTGAGATTGCCGTTGATGGTCGCGTTCATTCCGCTGGCGACGACCGATGTGGATTCGAAATGCGCGGTCGGAAATTTGGTCGCGTCAAAGAATTCGGGCGATTTCAGATGCTCGTCGAGTTTCGCGCTGGTGGTGCGTACGCCCTCGATCGGAAAATCCACCACCACCTTGGCCGCATTGGGCTTGGCGGGATCGAGCGTGAGCGTGCCGCTGGGGCCGACGAACAGCCCATGGTAGATGCTGAAGCCGAGATGGTTGATGGAAAAGGCAATTTCGGTGTGGCCGGGATCGACCTTGTACGTCCCGGCCGTCACCCGTGCGGGATCGGCCTTTCCGGGTGCTTCCTTGGGCATTTGTGCGATCGCGGGCAAGGCCGCGATCGTTGCGGAAAGCAGGCAGGCGGCGAACATTTTTCGAGCCATTGAAATTATCCTCCTCAGCATCATTGCGCTTTTGCGCATGACAAAGGGGCTGCGATTCCTCGCAACCCCCCGAGGCGGACCTTAGCTTAGTTCTTGGCCTTGTCGACCAGCTTGTTCTTGGCGATCCAGGGCATCATCGCGCGCAGTTCGGCGCCGACCTTCTCGATCGGATGCTCGGCCTGCAGCTTGCGGGCGGCCTTGAGCTCCGGATTGCCCGCCTTGTTGTCGAGCACGAAGCGCTGGACGAACTTGCCCTTCTGAATGTCCTCCAGGACGCGCTTCATTTCCTTCTTGGTCTCGTCGGTGATGATGCGCGGGCCGGTGTGATAATCGCCATATTCGGCGGTGTTCGAGATCGAATAGCGCATGTTGGCGATGCCGCCCTCATACATCAGGTCGACGATCAGCTTCACCTCGTGCAGGCACTCGAAATAGGCCATTTCGGGCGCATAGCCGGCCTCGACCAGCGTTTCGAAGCCGGCCATGATCAAATGCGAAAGGCCGCCGCAGAGCACGGCCTGCTCGCCGAACAGATCGGTCTCGCATTCCTCCTTGAAGGTCGTCTCGATGATGCCCGAACGGCCGCCGCCGATCGCCGACGCGTAGGAGAGCGCGACATCATGCGCATTGCCCGATGCATCCTGCGCGATCGCGATCAGGCAGGGTACGCCGCCGCCGCGCTGATATTCGGAGCGCACGGTATGGCCGGGGCCCTTCGGCGCGATCATGAACACGTCGATGTCGGCGCGCGGTTCGATCAGCTGGAAATGTACGTTGAGGCCGTGTGCGAAGGCGAGCGCGGCACCTGGCTTCATATTGTCCTTGAGATCGTCGGCCCAGATCGCCGCCTGATGTTCGTCGGGCGCCAGCACCATGATGATGTCGGCCCATTTGGCGGCATCGGCGTTGGAGAGCACCTTGAAGCCGGCCTCTTCGGCCTTCTTGGCGGTGGCGGAGCCGGGGCGAAGAGCGATCGCGACTTCGCTGACGCCCGAATCGCGCAGGTTCTGCGCATGGGCGTGGCCCTGGCTGCCATAGCCGACGATGGCGACCTTCTTGGTCTTGATGAGGCCGATATCGGCATCACGATCATAATAAACGCGCATTTGCTTTCCCCGTGGTTTCGTTCCTGAAAAATGAAAGGCTGAATGCCTAGGCGGCTTCTTTCCCGCGCACCATCGCGGCGACGCCGGTGCGGGCGACTTCGACGAGGCCGATCTCGCGCATCAGCTCGAGAAATTTGTCGATCTT